>ERZ1108162.5-NODE-5-length-293119-cov-539.201894_pt1 | contig 293119 bp, 264 predicted proteins | sample MGYA00403698_ERZ1108162 | MGnify/ENA primary metagenome ERZ1108162 (study PRJEB35170, sample SAMEA104062405) | human gut metagenome | biome: human gut; feature: human-associated habitat; material: faeces | place: Denmark | collected 2012-04-30 ... | reverse complement strand
TTAAGAGTTTTTTGTTTTGCTTCGTAAGAGGCAAAACAAAAAACCATATGGTTTTTTGTTTTGCTTCGTAAGAGGCAAAACAAAAAACCATATGGTTTTGCCGAAATTTACAAAATTAAAAAATGCCAGCCTCCGTTCCAAATCGGTTTTGACAAAATATCATAACGCCAACATTTTAAAAAAGTTCGTTATTTGTTGACATCTCTGTCCACCAATGATATAATAACACTAAGAGTTGCGAATTTCTACCTATTTCTTCAGAAAATCTTTTCAAATATTTATATCTTATGAAAACACATGTCTTTTACGAAGCCATTCACGACCAATCCGATAAACCTCGTTTCTTCTACGACGAAAATCGATCGACTCCATTGCATTTTCATCGCTGTATTGAAATACTATACATCACGGACGGCTGCGCGCGTTGTACTGTGGGCGATAAAACTTTCAATGCCGAAAAAAACGAGATCATTTTCGTGCAACGCTGCGCCGCGCACGCTATCGCCCCTGCCACCGCATATGCGAAATTTGTACTGATCATAAAAGCTGCCTATACAAACGATTTCGCCGCTGCATTGGAAAAGAAAACTTTCACGCCGTTGCTAAAAGATCGCTCGTTTAACCGCACCCTGTTCTCCTTGTTTCTTCGCATGCAGCGAATCATGCAAAAGCCCTCTTTTTTGGTTCTGAAAGGCTGCATTGACATGCTCGTCGGCTCATTGCTCGACCATTACGAACTTTATCCTTTCACGCCTACTCCAAATCTCTCCGTCGTGATCAAAGCGCTTGATTTTATTGATAAGCACTTTTCCGAGCCCGTCACCCTCGATTCGCTCGCCGCGCATTTCGGCTATAATAAATACTATTTTTCGCACCTCTTTAACACCTATATCGGTGAAAACCTAAACAACTATATCAACGGAGTACGAATACGCAATTTCTTAGAAAAGGCTAAACAATCGAACAGTGTCAATTATGCAAATCTTGCTTTTGACTGCGGATTCGAATCGATGACCACTTTTCACCGTCACTTCCTGCGCATACACCAAAAAACACCGAGCGAATTACTCGGCCGCTGAAATACAAAACATATTTGCCCCTATATTTCAACCAAAATGCGCCGCATAAGATCTTTCTTGTGCGGCGCATTTTTGCCGTCTCCCGCCCGGCAGTACGACGGTTTTCATAAAGGATTTCTCATAAAATATAAATATTTGCGACAAACAGTAGAAAATACGGGTAGAAATCCGCAATAAATGGTGTTATCATTTATATAAAAACTATCAGGAGGCAGATATGAAAATTTTGAGAAAGGCTTTATCGTTAGCTCTTATATTCATTTGTACCGCATGCGTACTGATTACAACGGCCTGTAGCGAAAACAGCGATATTTCTTTCCGGTTGCTGCGCACCGCATACGAATTGGAAGTCGGCGAATCGGCAGACGTTGAAATAGAGTTGACGCAAAACGGCGAATCTTTGCCAACCGACGACGTGCGTTATGCTTCTTCCAATGAGAATATCATGACGGCGGAAAACGGTAAAATCATCGGCATAGCAGAGGGCGACGCCGTTTTGACCGTAACCTACGGTTCCATGGAAAGAACCGCTTCGGTACATGTTTTTGAGCGCGAAACTCCAAACAAAGACATTTCCATACAAACAGACCGCTCGTCATACGATCTGCTCCTGGACGAACCGGCGCTCGACAGCACGGTCGTACACACGACAGTTTTTGAAAACGGAATCGAAATTCCCGATGCACAGATCTCATACTCCGTTGCCGATCCATCCATTGCGGAAATTGCCGCCGACGGCACTTTAACAGCCAAATCACATGGAACAACGACTCTTTCCGCAACCCACCAGAACGTGACGGAAACTGCCGTTGTGCGCATATACGCAAACGCCACGCAAGAGCAGATAAATTCATTTGACGAAACATACATCAACCGCTTTGGCAGGCAGTACATAACCAACGAAGGACTGCATGTCGATCAAGTCGCATCCGGCATCGAACTCACCTTTTATGGGACAAAACTTACGGCAAAAATCAATTCAACCGCGATTATCTATGCGCGCGTTTTTATAGACGGCGACGAAGAAGGCACATTTATCCGTATGGATCGCGGTACGGAAACCTATACGCTTGCAGAGGATCTGCAAGCGGGAATCCACACGGTCAGGATCTTAAAATCTTCTGAAATTCACGACGGGCAATTGGTATTTTGCTCCTTTTCTTCGGCACAGTTTTTAAGGGCGCAGGAAAAATCCTCTCTGAAAATTGAATTCATCGGCGATTCGATCACCACAGGCTACGGAACCATAGCACAAGGGGGCGACAGAACGATAAGCAATTCAGACGCAACGAAAAGTTACGCATATTTTGCGGCGAAGGCGCTGGATGCCGATTTCTCCTGCATCGCCGCACAAGGCGTTTGCGTCAAAGCACACCAATGGCGCGATTACAACATGGCCGATGACATTTACGGATACATCTCCCCCATCACCAAAGAAGAATATGATTTTTCCGCGGATGCCGACATGGATGTGGTTGTTCTCAACCTCGGAACCAACGACGGCTCCTATATCACCGATTCCGACGCCTCATACGCGAGCAAATTTCCGCAGGATTACGCAGACTTTTTAAATACTCTCCGCGATAAACACCCGAATGCCTATATCCTGTGCACTTACGGCCTGATGGGTAAAAACTCGCAGATCGATTCGGGAATACGGCAAGCCGTTCAAACTTTGCAAGACGATAAAATCCTATACATTCCTTCAACCGTCCAAGACAACTCGGGCGCAAGCGGGCATCCTTATTATACGGCGCAGGAAAGGTTTGCCGATACGATCGTTATGTACGTTAAAACGTTGCTGGATCTGTAACGGACGATCCAGCAAGCAGTTCTGCTCGTTTTTAATATTCGTAAAAAGTTTGGGTATATAAGGGAACGCCCCCACAAATATGGGGGCGTTCCCTTATGCCGTACGTTCAAGGAAGTTTTTTCCTTTGACCGCAGATATATTCCTTTAACGGCAAGAGCCAATCCGTCTGCAAAATGTCTGCCCCCTTATCGATCAGCCACCCCCAACCGTAATCCGTTCCGCGCGAAAAAGCGGCATCGTCTGTATGCCCCGCAGAAATGACATCCCGCTCATCATAGACGATCGGGTTCACCCACACGAGCAGACCGTTTTCGTGCAGATAGCGGATATAATCGTCCTGTACAACGCCGTCCTCTTCCGTCGAAAAAAGAATTTCGTTTCCGATATATTTGACGTTGCTCTTTAAGAGCATATCCGTCGCCCCGCGATCTTCCCTGCCCACGATCGCCATAAACATGAGATCGGGCGCAAACTTTTCCAGTTGCGCAACCGTATTTTCTTCCACACGGGTTTTTACGATGACCTGTTTTTCGACGTCTGCACGACGGATCTCTTCGGAAATGCCCGCAATATCCGTCCAAAATTTATCCACGTTGATATAAACTTTATCTTTCAACAGCGCAAATGCTTCCTGCAACGTAGGGATATGATAACTTGTAGGCGTATCGTCGCAATTTACGATGGTCAATCGCGCCACTTCTTCCGCAGTCATTTCCGAAATGTACTTGCCGCACTTTAAAAACACCGGCTCCATACCCGGATGAAAAACGAAAAACTTTCCGTCTTTGCTTTTGGAAACGTCCAATTCTACGACGTCTGCACCCTGCATAACGGCAATTTTATAAGAAAGCAATGTGTTGCACGGGATATTCGCCCCGCTTACTCCCCTGTGCGCCGCCAAAAACGGACGGCCTGCCGAATGCCTGTTTTCAAATATCGATCGATCAAAACGCATTTTCAACTATACTCCTTTTTGACTTTTGTAATAAGAAACATTCTCGAATATAAACACCCGCTGTTTTCACGGCGCTGTGTATCTTCATAAATATCGCTTAAAAAGACGTTGCCCTGCATCAAAAAACCGCCGCCCGCCGTAAAGCACGGCGCCTTTTTATAATTTGCCTGCTCCCTCGCTTTCACCTCGTAAACAGACGAAGGATCGAGCCCCTTGAATTTTACCGCCGGTGCAGACCCGCCGAAAATTTGCTCGTAAACGGTAACTACGGCGACCGCCGTACCTTTGTCTTTGGATACGGACATGAATCCGGAGACGTTTCCGCCGAAAGCGTTGCCCAAACGGTAAAAATCGCCGAATTGCAGAACTTTACGGTATTCTTTATAAAATTCGATCTGGCGGGTTATTACTTCCGTTTCTTCGCCGGATAACTTCGTCATATCCATTTCGTAGCCGAGCACACCGCCGCAGGCAATATTGAAGCGGGTTTCCAACGGATTGCTGTCACCCGTATGATAATTGGGGCAGGCGGAAACGTGCGCGCCCATCGTTGCCTGCGGATACCCGTAAGAAGTGCCGTCCTGAATTTTCAGGCGCTTGCGGGCGTCGGTATCGTCGCTTGTCCAATATTGCTGAAAATAACATAGATTGCCCAAATCAAAACGTCCCCCTCCGCCCGCGCAGCCTTCAAACAATACGTCGGGGAATTTTTCCGTGATGCGGGAAACAATGCGATAATAGCCGAGCATATAGCGGTGGAAATATTCGCCCTGTGATATCCCATTGCCGAACGGATCGGTCAATGTGCGGTTGTAATCCCACTTTACGTAAGTTGCGCCGCTCCTTGCGATGACGTCCGATATAGACCGCACAACATAGTTTTGCACTTTTTCGTCCGCAAGGTTCAGGCAAAGCTGCCAGCGAAGGCGCGTCGGCTCTCTGCCCGGCACACGCATCGCAAATTCGGGATGCTTGCGGAAAAGATCGCTGTCTTCACTGATCATTTCCGGTTCCACCCAAATTCCGAAGTCCAATCCAATTTCGCGGATCTTGTCGGCAAGGTGCTTTAACCCGCCGCCCGTCTTTTCAATGTTGTCGAACCAATCCCCCAACGCCCTGTGCTCGTCGCAACGGTTGCCGAACCAACCGTCATCGAGGACGAAAAGTTCGACGCCCGCCTTTTTCGCGGCGCGGGCGATGCCGAGGATCTTTTCCTCATTGAAGTCAAAATGCGTACCTTCCCAATTGTTGACGAGAACCGGGCGCTCCCTCTTTTTCCACTTGCCGCGCACGATATGTTCTCCGATAAATGCGTGCATTTGGGAAGATACGCCGTCCTCGTCGGGCGCAAAACACATCACGGCTTCGGGCGCGTCGAACTGTTCGCTCGGCGCGAGCGTCCAGCGGAACATAAAGTCGTTGATACCGGTAAGCACCCTCGTCTTGCCGGACTCACACGCTTCGAATATCTCTTTATGGTTGCCGCTGTACACGAGGTTGAAGGCATACACGCCGCCCTGCCCCTTTGCCATGACAAACGGATTGCGGTTGTGCGATGACGCGCCGTTTTTGGAATCGATGTAAAACACGCCCTTATTGAGCGTGCGGGAAACCTTTTGGCGCTCCCGCGCAAAAGCGCCTTCAAACGTAACGACGGAATAATCCCCAAAAAGATCGAGCTGCAAACTCGCAAGCCGTCGGATATGCAGTTCTTTTTCGGATGCGTTAAAGAGTTTGGCAGAAACGGCGATCACGTCGTTGTCTTCAAATACGGTATAATAAATATACAGAGCCACCTTTGTCGGCTCATCGACGTATTTGAGTTCAAGCGTTTTTCCCTTCCCGTAGGAGGAAGGCAAACCGGGAATTTGCGGCTTTTCTTTCAGTATTTTACTTTTTGAAAATGTAAACGCCGTCGAAATGCCGCCGTCTGCGTTTTCCAGCAGGATACTCGGTTCGGTATAATCGTCCTGACCGAATTGCGACAGCAGTTTGCATGGCAAACCGCGGCAAGACTCAATATTGCCCGCACTCACCAATTTTTTACCGTAATAGAGATATTCTGCCGTATCCGCTTTGATCGCGAGCGTGGTATGCGGCGTTTCCAAACAGAAAATCGACCCGTTCTTTCTGATCATAACCTACTCAATCCTCCGTGCGTTTTTCTCCTTCGCTCGTCCAGGAAAACGGTCCGTACGAGCATTGCGGTTGCGGTATAAGGTGGTATTTTAAATTTCTAACAATCTTAATTAATCAACATTTTCTTTTCGAGCGGTATTCCAAAAAGATTCCGCTCTTTATCTATTTGTTTTTTTATAACTTGAGCAAGTCCTTTAATCCACCCGTTAAATGTCCAATAGTTTTTCGTCATATAATCCGATTGACAAATCTCACATTTCATTAGTTCGTATTGATTTTCAGAAAATTTTTCTGATATATATATAGACCACTCACCACGTTGAACGGCATTATGTAATGTCAAACAACCAAACTCATTATAAAAACTATATGTATCCATAGGACCATAAAAGTTATACCACATCTCAAAAGTTTGAAATTTGAATTGTAAATTGTATTCTTTAAGTAAGAAACCTAAAACAGCCAATATTTTTCTCGTTTTCCCTTGATACATATTAGCCCCCCAAATGATAAAAACTTTTCCAAATATTTCTGTTTTGCCATATCCCTAAAAATATCCGATCAACCATATCCAATATGAAGGAGTTCCAAGCTGATAGACAGGGCGCATGAGAGGGACGAAACGCGCGCATTAACGGCCAAATACGACCATGAATCAATTGTTTCGCCAAACGAAACAGGAAGAATCCATGGGGCTATGATAAAGAGAAATGCAAGCGCCACAATGTTGTTGAATATCTTTTTCGACGTCTGAAAGAATTTCGGAAGATATACACTTGTTACGACAAGGCTGATGTAATGTTTTTTACGTTTGTCCAGTTTGCTTTCATTGTATTATGGTTGAATTAGTGTCAACACGCCTTAATCTTCCAATAAATAAAAAAGCCAATTCGTGATACCGTCCATTAATTCACCTGTGATTCCAGATTTTCCTCTTAACACAGCCCCCAATGTCTTTCAGTATTACTTTGCAGTCGTTACATTGTTATAAATTTACACGGGTAAAAAGAATTACAAATCCTCTTATTATAAAACAAACGAGTTCTATCCCCAAACTGATTCTAAAGCAATATTCCACTATTAAATTATTTGCGATAATATTCCACACTCCCGAAATCACAGATAAAAAAACACTTATATTAAAAATAAAAGTTAAAACAATTACCGTAATATCTACAGCCCCCCTTAAACCAAGCAAAAATATCTTTTTAACAAAATTATTTGAAAAATAAGGATAAGTTCTTTTATTCTTATTCCATTTCTTTTTTGCCGTAAGACGTATATAAAGCATAAACCCTAAAACCTGAAATGCCCATAATCCTACCCCTGCTATTATTCCAGCTAAACTATCATACCATTCCATATTTCACCTAATACAATATAATTGACCGAGAAAGTGCGGTATTTGGAAATAGCACTTTCCAAGTTCCGTTACCTAAGCTATAATGGAAAGGTATTTAAGGTCTGACGGGTGCCTCCTTGTGCTTGCACGCACATAATTCAGACTGTCAGCCGGCTTTCCATTATAGCGTTCGGTTTCCGCAGGTTGGGCTTCGCGTCCGTGTAACTAATCAGATTGAATAAGTAATGGTTCTTGTCGGTCACCTTTTTTACAAACCCATTCTTTGAGGTCACTTATGAACGCTGTCGGCATCGATATTTCCAAAGGCAAGTCTACCGTTGCCATCCTGCGCCCCGGTGGAGAAGTTGTCGCTTCCCCGTTCGAGGTGTCTCACAATCCAAGGGAACTTCATGAACTCGTCACACTCATGAAAAGCCTGGACGGTGATACCAAAGTTGTTATGGAGTACACAGGCAACTACTACCCACCCGTTGCTCTGTTTCTCCAAAAATCCGAGTTGTTCGTTTCCGACGTCAACCCTATTCTCGTAAAAGACTACAGCGCCAAATCTTTAACTGTACGCAAAGGCAAAACAGATAAAAAGGATTCCTTAAAACTTGCCGCCTTTGCCTTAGACCGTTGGAATGAACTTCCGCTCTTTTCCTCTCAATCCGACACAAGGACTCTGCTTAAAGCCTTTAACAGGCAATATAACCAGTACATCAAACTCAAAGTCATGCTCAAAAACAATCTCATCTCCATTCTCGACCAGACTTTTCCCAGGGCGAACACGCTGTTCACTACTCCCGCCAGAAAAGCGGACGGCATAAGAAATGGATCGATTTTGTGCTCAAATTCCCACATTGCAAGTGCTTTTCATAGAAATCTTTCTCCGCTTTTTCCAAATGCTATCTTTTATGGTGCAGAAAATACGGCTACAATTTCTCCGACGCAAAAGCCGTTTGCCTGTAACTGCGCCCCGTCCTTAGTCGATTCAGAAGCCGCTCATGTGCTTGTGTCTGCTGCTATTCTACAGTTGAACACACTCAATGAAACTCTCTCCTCTTTACAGAGAGAAATGGATCTGTTGGCAAGTTCTCTTCCAAAGTACGATACCGTAATGGATTTATACGGCGTTGGCTCTGTTCTCGGTTCGCAACTTATTGCTGAAATTGGCGACGTGTCGCTCTTTTCCAACAAGAAAGCGCTCGTTGGCTTTGCAGGCATTGACGCTCCGCCGTTCCAGTTCGGCAGTTTCAATCCGCAAGCTTGAAATATCTCCAAGCGCGGTTCTGCTGCTCTGCGCAAGACTTTGTTTCAGATCATGTTTGCCATCCTCCAAAACGCTCCTGCAAACGAGCCTGTGTCCCTTTTCATGGACAAAAAGCATTCCGATGGTAAACATTTTTACGTCTACATGATGGCGGGCGCCAAAAAGTTTTTGCGCATTTACTACGCACGCGTCATGGAGCACCTGAACTCGTTGCGAAAAGCTGCTTAACCGTTCTCATAGCTGCAGCCATTCTCTTGAACGGCTTTTTTCCATGCACTTTTTCGTTCGCAAAATTTCTTAGAAAAACTTCTTGCTTTTTACTTGACTTTTATTTGCTGGTTTAATATTAAAAGACATGTTCTCCCCAATAAAACGATACGTCAATAAAAGATATTATGCCTGAAGTAACTGCAACACTACTAAGCGTTGGCAATAAAAATTCCCACGCATATTTCCCTCCTCTTTTGGCAACCGTTTTTATTAATGAAGCGCCATATCTTTTCACATCTCGTTTTACATATTTTATAAGACTTGCTTCTATTTGCCCAATTCGTTTAAACTCCTTTGCCGCCCCTTTCGCCCCGATTGCTCCTAATGTTCCGGATAAAACAAACGTTCCTAAAACTTCCCCAAATCCTATTGAGGAAACTGTCCCGTTTAACGCCGCAATGGAATAAGTTTCAGCAACCCCCAATGCGCCTTGAATTGCAAACTGACCAGCTATCCCACCGATACCTGTAAAAGATAACGCACCGCCAACCGTTCCAAATGCAGCAGATATTCCTACTTGCCCCCAATCAACTTCTCCGGTAGTAAGCAATTGTGAACCGATTGATGCCGCCGCTGATACTGCCGCTCCAATTATTGCGCTAAATAAAATCGAAAGTAAAATTTCTCCGGTCGGATCAATTTCCATAATCGGGTTATTGTTGCAGTAAGCATACATATTAAGCTGACCGGGGACTTCGGCCAACGTTGCTATCAGTTCATAGTCGTCTGCATTGATGAAACGGCAAATCTCCGGGTCGTAATACCGCGTTTGCAGGTAATAAAATCCCGTTTCATTATCGTAATAATATCCTCGATAGCGGAAAGGATTGATTTCTGCTATACTTCCGCTTTAGTACGTTATATTCCCCTACGCATCGTATTCGTAGGTAGCTACGATATTTCCGCTACCATCTCGGATCGCTACTATATCTCCAAGCGTGTTTTTATCGAAATAATAAATGCTATCCCTATAACCGCCTTCTACTATCATTCCCTCTATGCCTGTTACGCCATAAATATACCACTTACGACTTCCGTTTTTGCTCTCCATCAACAACTGACTGCCGTTGTAATAATAGCTCGTGGTTGTGCCGTTTACTATCTTTTCATATCGCATTCCGTTTCCGTCGTAATTGTACGTAAAATTATTCCCGTTCATTGTGCCGCTTGTCAGCTTTCTGCCTTGTTCCCACGTAAACGTATTACCTCTGTAAATTACCGGATTGCCCATTGCGTCGTAAACAATCTGCCCGCCGTTTACTGACGTCAGTTAATATTTTTTTACTTGTTTAATAAGTAATTCTAATGATTCAAGAAATTCTTTATCTGCAATTAAATCGATTCCAACTATATGTCCGTGGTGCATATAACAAATTGTTTCACAAAGCATTAAACAACAATTAGGTTCATCATATTCAGGTACTCTTTCACCATTTTCATTAAAAATATCCATTACTAAATGCGAGCAATAATTGTTTAAATCTGGTTCAGTATGTTGGATCTCCAGCTTAAAACTCCATTTTCTTTTTATCAATTCTTCTTTTAAAAAAGAGATAAGTGAAAAGATGGAAACTTTTTTAAGACAATCATTTTCAAATTTCTCAATTTCATTCTTGTCTACATTCTTGTTAAAAACCATGTCCATCTCCTTATTGTATCTACAGACATATGCCTTATATTCCATGAGTTAAGTTGGAAATGTAATCCATAAGGAACATGGTTTTGCAATTCCAAAGAACGCAAAGATCCTCAAGCATTTTTAAACCTAATTCCCCAATATCCTTCATTGGGATGATTAGACGGAACCAACTTTCCTATTTTATTAATGGATTTAATGTTAAAGTTATTCAAGTATTTTTACTTGTGGCAAAAATCGACTTAATAATTCTTCTAATCCCTGTCGATTTTCGATAAAAAGAAAATCTCGATTTCTATAATAATCCGACCATCTAGGTGCTTGTTCAATTTCTTCTTCAGTACAATATATTACTATAGCATCCATTGGGCGCGTATGGTTTCCTATCGTTGGAATACCTAATGAAACTTTTTTTATCCCTTTTACTTTTATATTTTCTATTTTATACAATAATTTACTATTATTTGACAACACTCGTATCTCCGAATCTGTAAATACAATTTTTCGAAAGGTTCTTTTTCGCATAACATATGTAAGAGCTATTGTTATTATCCCCATAAATAGCAAAAGGCTTAACAGAAAAATCATCGTACCAAAATTATAATTAACAATACTCCATATTATCATCGGAAATATGCATACAAAGTTCACTGTAAATAATATTAACCCCGTATATTTAGACTGGCTATGTATTCCTTTATCTATAAACATATCCATTTCAACACTCATATTTCTCTCCTTTACGACCAATCTCCTGTACGAACACGTTTTTGGGCTGTCGGAGAAAAATATAAAATTGTTTGCAATATATCAATAAAACTATCCGTTGCGCCTACTAAAATCATGCCAACCAAACCATTGGAAATACTATTATTAAAATAATCAATGTAAAGCATCGAGTATGTCATATCCATTATAACATCAACTGTATATAAACCCAAATTATCCGTTGTTACAGTCCCCGTTTGAAACCACTCATTTGCAAAATTATATATTGTACTACTAACACCCCGTCCTATTAATGATGCTACATTAGCAGATAATAGGCCTCCTCCTTGCGGTCCCAATGCCACCGTTAAACCACCCGCGATACCTCCTCCAATTGCCCCTGCCGCAAACCCCAACCAAAAGTCTTGTTCCGCAGCAACAGCTGTAATTCCACCATCTATTCCACCAAGAACAGCACCAACTATTACTCCAATTAAAAGTGCAGTAAAAAATCCCTCCCCCGTTTCGTCGGTATACATGATGGGGTTATTGTTGCAATACGTATACATATTAAGCTGACCGGGGACTTCGGCCAACGTTGCTATCAGTTCATAGTCGTCTGCATTGATGAAACGGCAAATCTCCGGGTCGTAATACCGCGTTTGCAGGTAATAAAATCCCGTTTCATTATCGTAATAATATCCTCGATAGCGGAAAGGATTGATTTCTGCTATACTTCCGCTTTAGTACGTTATATTCCCCTACGCATCGTATTCGTAGGTAGCTACGATATTTCCGCTACCATCTCGGATCGCTACTATATCTCCAAGCGTGTTTTTATCGAAATAATAAATGCTATCCCTATAACCGCCTTCTACTATCATTCCCTCTATGCCTGTTACGCCATAAATATACCACTTACGACTTCCGTTTTTGCTCTCCATCAACAACTGACTGCCGTTGTAATAATAGCTCGTGGTTGTGCCGTTTACTATCTTTTCATATCGCATTCCGTTTCCGTCGTAATTGTACGTAAAATTATTCCCGTTCATTGTGCCGCTTGTCAGCTTTCTGCCTTGTTCCCACGTAAACGTATTACCTCTGTAAATTACCGGATTGCCCATTGCGTCGTAAACAATCTGCATGCCGTTTACAGACGTCAGTTTCCCGTCCGTATACGTTAAGCCTGGTTTTTGTACGTTATTTAAGTTATCATACGTATACGTCTTCGTTGTACCGCCTATTGTTTCACTAGACAATCGCCCTCCGCCGTCATACGTATACGTGTACGTGTTTCCGTTATAGCCTATACTTGTAACGTATCCGTTTTCGTCGTATGTTGCCGTTCGGTCATTATCTTCATTCGTTTGGTCGTCTATATGCGTTAAAAGATTTGTCGTATAACCATTTCCATACGTTTTATATATGTAATTTTCGCTTTGCACGTCTCGATAACTGTACGAAGTCGGTGCAATCCTATTTGTCAACCGTCCCATTTTATCGTACGTATATTCCACGTCATACGAATCATAACTTAATCTTGATACCTGCCCATCGGCATTGTAACTATATTCCAACGTTTTTTTGTCCGTTGTCGTACAACCGATAATTGAATATATCTGCGACTTTTTTATACGATTATTTAATGTATCATAGTTGTTGGTGTATTGAAAATAGAATTCTAAGCCACTTATTGTTAACGTTTGCTCTTCCAAATTATCCAATTCACCATAATCATATGTTACTTGCGTATATCCGTTTGCTTTATAACTTTGACTTGTCATTCCCCCGTTTAAATTGTAATTATAGATATACGAGCCTATCGTTGAACCATTTTCCGTATTTTTATAATCTATTTGCGTTTTATTTACTATACCGCCATATGCCGAACTCTGCGAATAGGTATAATTTTCAATATTTCCATTCGCATATGTTTTTCTGTATAATTGATTGGAATTAATCGCCCCCGACACACCATAAGCGTCCCCATAATACGAATATTGCAACAAAGGCGTTACACAAGCATTTTCCGCTGTTTCGCCATAACCAATACTACTTACAAAACCCGTATCGTCATAGCCGTAGGTGTATTTTGTTCCGCCATAGCTTGAACCGAGATATATGCCGCTTTCATCATAATTATTCGCTTGACTAAACACGGGCGTTCCATTGGAACCCTCGTACACATTGATATTAGTAATTTGCCCTAAATTATTATAAGCATATTCTTCTCTTGCGTTGTCGTATTCAACTTTCCATAGACGGATATCTCCATTCAATGCCTTATAATAGCCTTTTGTTTGAATGTTATTTTCGTCCGTTTGCGTGACTACATAAGGTTGGCTTGTGCGGCTAATGTTATATGCTGTTCGCTTTTTATCGCTGTTTTTTGTTATCGTTACCGTTTCAGTATAATTAGACCAAGTACCCGTATATGCGTATTCCGTTTTATCGATGTCCTCGCTATTTGCTTTGGTGGTGTTAATCGCTTTTATTTTGCCTTTTGCAATATTTGAATCCGTAGGCGCATCATAATAACTATATGTTGTCGTTTCCGCTACTGAATCGGTAGAAATTTCTCTCGTCGTCTCAGTAAAAATTCTTTGTTTTTCATCATACGTAACATGACTGTAATGACCCGATCTCAAACTTGTGGTTGTGGACGAAAGCTTATGCGCCGCAATTCCCGTATCGTATGTAAGAGATTCTTGCACGCGGTTTACCAAAGTATAAGTGAAATATTGAATAACAACATATTCAGAGCCACGATTCGTAATGACAACGTCCGTTGCACTACTATAATAGTCACAAGGAACTACTATGTAGGTACTTCCACCATTATTCAAAATAATGTTTTGAGCCGCGCCATTTCCAATTTTTACACTAAGATTTAAGCCTGCGAGAAGTTCATCGTCCATATCTCCTGTAACAACCTTGAAAATAATAGCAAAACTATAATTTTGATGGTTTTCAACTTCCAAAGAGCTATCACTAATAGTATAGGTCAATTCCCCGCCGTTTTCATTGATACCGTCATCATTCAAGGGCAAAGACTTATGATAATACGTGCAGGTTTCTTTTACATAATTAGAAGTTCCCGTTGCTGACATATTTTTCCAATTGGTGGACGCATGGACGGAAATAAGACCTTTTGAGTCTTGTTCCCATTCGGAAATTACCTCTTTTGAATTATTAAAAGATACATAACGCATATTTGTCATTACGTTATTCTCATAATAATATATCTTTGTATAGACCCCATAATAGCCAAATGTAACGCTTGAACAGCAACGCCAAGATCCATATACGTCTTTTGCATTTATATTGCGTACTTCATATATGGTATCGTCATGGTCTCTATCAAATATAATTCCACATTTTTGATTGTCAAATATGTAATTCAACATACCTACGGGATCAGAATCTAAATAACGCGTGCAATAACCAAGCGAAATAGTTTGCACTCCCGTAATATTATTTGTTTGGTTTGTAATGCTTAGCAAATTCCCGCCTTCATCATATTGCAACACTTTCTTTATCGGAGTTGACGTATCCGCATTAGTTGTTACCATTGAAAGTCTTCCGCTTGAATACGTAAAAGACATAGTATATTTCAGCGTGGAATTTGCATAATATTCCACTCTCGTTATTTGGTCGCTTGTAGTGCTTGCATATACCACTTTGATGTATTCCGTAGGATTATTCTGCGAAACAATCTTGGTTAAACGCCCGTTCGTAAACTCCATTTGATTGCCTTGCAAATCATAGACAATCCCCGTAGAAGAATTATAATACAATTTCTTTTCTTTTGAATAATATAATCCCGAACCCAAAGCGTGGAATGTTGATATTGAACCGTCCGCATCAACCAATTCGTACACACTATCGTGCTGAATCATAAATTGCTGAAAATTTACTTTAAAATTATTTCCACATATCGACGTCTTGCCTATTCCCGACAAAACGTCGCTATAATAATCATTATACACCAAACTTGCATCAAATGGCATATCGGAAAGAGTGCTTACGCTTGCCAAATCAAACACAGCAGTCAACTGCCCTGTTCCGTTATTGATATATGCAGTTGCACCATTGACACCAAACGTTTCCATACTATAATCGTCTTCTATACCGATTACTTTTTGATACCAATACAACACGCTTGTCGTTTCGCTTGTCATCGCCAAGGCAATATAACTATCCTCCGATGTTTCTGCCGCAGTTTGTATCCCTATCGTTATGGTATCATTTTCAATAAGCGTAGTGTTTATTATATCACTTTCGTACGTCGCCGTTTTCGTTGCGTATTGAGCGTTTCTTTCAATACCGTTCAATTTTTGCATCTCGCTCGGATTATTTTCATACGTAACCGACAGTAAATCACTCGTACTTTCCGCAAGATAAACGTCGTACTTTAAATCTTTGACATCAAATAAATTCATTCCTTGCGTTTGATATTCAAACTTCACCGACGCACCAATCAGTTGATAATATGCTTCTACTTCCGGCAAGGTAAAGCTCATAAACGCATCGCTTTTCTCCGCACCGTTTTTCTTCCCCACATAGACTTTATCTGCATTTACGACAGTTCCACCATTCTCGTAAACGTTTACAAATTTAAGCCATATTTATTTTTGCGCTTTTGATTTCAGGCGTAATCGTGATTGGAAATTTCGCTTTTTCATTAATCCATTCCGCATCAGCTGTAAGCGTTAATGTTACTATATCATCTGTTTCATTTAACGTATACGTTATCGCATTACTATACGTTCCGTTCGCATCCACCATATAAGGCGTCGGCATAACAAATTTCGTCTGTCCCGATGCGTTGCTTATATAAATACTACCGTCGTTACTCTGCTCGAATTTCAAATTTTTCGATTGTAATTCAAAAGTATAAGAATAATCTGTTTTAGTTTCGCTAATTACAATCTCATTACATAACTTCTTGTTTTTTACCGTATATATAATATCCGTATCGTCTTCTATCATACTGTACGTTATTTTCCCATTCGGTATTTTATTAATTTTCGGGCGAGTATACCCTTTCCCCTTATAGTTTTCTTTCTCTTTCTTTTTTGTCTCCGAATTTTTGATATTTACTTTTGACGATTTCTTATCATTTTTCTTATAACCAAACTTAAAATCGTATCCATCTTCTTCTATCTCCACAAAAGAACTCTGGTCTTGATAAAATGTAACCTTAAAAGAGTTGGCTTTATTCTTATATACTTTTTGCCCCTCTTTTGTTTCTTCCTGTAAAGAATTGTCAATTTCCTTATATTCGCCATTCTCAAAATAGTGTACTGGCTCAACAAATTGCTGAACCATGATGGTATTGTCGCTCATTAAATATTCTTTTGTAGTAAGCGTCCTATTTTCAACGTTTTCCCGGATAATATTGCCGTTTCCAATATTATACATATCGACCATATTCCCAGGGGAAAATTTATGCTCAATCGTTTCTTCTGATGTTATCATTTCAGCAATTTCATCCGCAAATGCGCTCAAAACATTCATTGGCAAACTTTGGACAAACATAATTGCTGCCAGTAAGAATGCCATTATTTCGATCTTAAACCTTTTCTTCATAAATACTCCCAATTAAAATTTTTAATTTAGTACAATTATCCTTATTTTTTTAAATTTTTTATACACATAAATATCTGCTATAGCAACTTATTTCGTGGAGGAAAATTGTGGAATAAAGTTCAATATTGATTTTTTCGTTTTTTAGATTTTTTCAATATCTGACGCCGTTAGGCAAATTTTCACTAATAACAAGTTCTTTTACCGCTCCTATCTGTATAATCGTCCTGACCGAATTACGACAGCAGTTTGCAGGGCAAACCGCGGCAAGACTCAATATTGCCCGCGCTCACCAATTTTTTTCATAATAGAAAGATATATATTCTGCCGTATCCGCTTTGATCGCGAGCGTGGTATGCGGCATTTCTAAACGGAAAACCGACCCGTTCTTTCTGATCATAACCTACTCCGTTGTGCATCGGCAACCGTCTTTGCTTATAAAAATGTTCCGCCGTGCTTTTGTTTTTTTCGGGCAAAAGCACGCCTCACGGCAAGTATTATTCTACCGCATACACTTCGGGCTTGAAGCCCTGTTCTACAAGTATGTAATCCTCCGTGCGCTTTTCCCCTTCGCTCGTCCAGGAAAAAGGCCCGTATGAATGCTGCGGTTGCGGTATAAGGTGATGCGGCCCGAAAGTGTTGCGCCGCGTGAAATACACCGTCAGCACAAGTTCGCCTTGCAGCATCGTTTCCGCCTCGTAAGGCGCGAACGCGATGATTTCTTCTTTCGCTCCCCCTTCCACATGCAGCGATGCTCCGTGCAATTCTTCCGCGCGGACGCGCACGCGCCCCTGCGTTATGCCCGTATGGAAAGATACCGCGCCGCCGTAAAAGGGCAGCCCCTGCGCTCCAACATCATGCGGAGAAAGTTTTTCGGGCAGCGGCACGAGTTTATCGGGCAACGTCACGCCGAAATTTCCGAGAATGTAAACAGCCTCAAGGTTTTCTCTGCTGCGGAAATCCAAGTCCACCGATACGGTGTTCCTGCCGCGAACGACGTGCGCACGGAACAGGCGGAAACATCCGTCTACCCAGCGACCCTCCGTGCGCGCCGCAGGCTCGCCGTTGAAGAAAATGCTCTCATATTCTGCGGCGACCAGCACGTCGCGCTCGATTTCCGACGTGAACGTATATTCTATTTTCAGCCTGCCGAGAACAGCGTCCTTCTGCCCGTACTTTTCGGCGAACCACGGCTGTACCATCTCCCCGCCGCGCGGCGTAAGGGAAAAATGCCTGCGAAGATCCTTGTCGAGCAGCAGCACGTCCTGCGGCTTCCCTTTCTCCCACGGCTTGCCGTCGAGGGTACAAGCCGCTTTATCGAGCACGAGCACGTTCGGCTCACTCAATTTATAGTCCATTTTTTCGGGCAGTTCAAGTTTTTTGGAATAAGCCCTGCCTGCGGCGGCCGCAGGTTTTTCCGTCAAACGGAACACGCGCATCTGACCCGGCGCAAAGGAAAGGTTTTCCGCCTGCCGCGCGCCCAAATTGCGGAATGCAACCATATCCCATTCTTCGAGGCAAAGCCCGGATAGTTCGGGAGAGAGTTTTACCTCGCCGCGCGCAGATTCTTCTTCACTCAAATTCAGCAAAAACAGCCATATATCCCCGTTGAAACGGCGCACTGCGGAAGTTATGTTGTCCGGCGCGCTCACCACTTCTCCCGCAGACAGTTGCGCAGGTGCGGTGAAAACCTCGCCGCCCAACGAAACGAAAGCATCGAGCAGGGCGCGCGTGCTTCCGCGCACCGCTTGTCCTTCCGCAAGCAGCACGCGGCGGTACACCGCTTTCCCTACGCGCAACAACGCTCCTTGTTTGTCCTTCTCCGCGCTGCCGTATTTTGCAAGCAATTCCTCGTCGCCGTAATCGAACTCCGTCTGCAACGCGAGCAGTTCCAAGCACTGCTTTTTGAATGCGCCGTCCGCATCCAACACCGCGTCGTCTTTCGGGCTAAATGTTTCCATCCAGCCTTTATGCACCAGTTTCCACATATTTTCTACGGGGTGGATAACAAGCAAATCCGCGCGGCGTTCCCCTTCCGTGAGGATGATACCGATGCGCGCAAAATACGTTTCAAGCAATTCCCAGTCCTTATACCAACTGTTCTGGTGCAGGATGCTCGCGGGATAGTCGCGCTTGGCTTCCCCTTTCATCGTATACCACGAAAGGTGCGGGCACCGCAGATTGATACCGAGCAGCGCCTGCCAATCTCCGATCCGCTTATATTCGGAGAGCGGCATATCCCATCCCGTACAGCCGTATAATTCGCTCAACACAAACTTCTTGCCCGTCTGTCGTGCAACCGAAGCACATTGGATCACCGCCCAATAACTGGGATTGTGCGCACTGAGATTATCAATGCCGGGGTATTCCATGTACTCATAAAAGCGCATCATCGAACCAGATACGCTGGTCTGCGCGCTCAAATTATCCTCATGCAGGATATGTCCTGTCAGTATGATCCCATGCGCACGGCACCAATCTCCGTACTGACGTGCAAAATTCTGCGTGAAAAGGTCGTCGAGCACATCGATATAGCGGGCGGCGACGATATTTTCCTTCTTGCCACGGCGACGGTAATAAATGTCGGGAAAATCGAGTTCCTCGCCGTACTTTTCTTTATAGGCGGCGCAGAGCGCACCCGTATATGGAGTCATGCGCGCTTTGTTCGCGTTGGAAATGCCGAACCCGCTGAACATCTGCCCGCGGTGCGGCTCGTCCGTGAATACGCCGAAGATCTCCTTCCCGAACATCTCCCCGCATTCCTCCGCATATTTGTCGAGCGTAGAATGCAAAAAGGCGGAAACCGCCTCGGCATTCATCGTGTCCAGATAAGTCGTACCGTTGTAAAAATCGCTCTCATGCATCAGTTCCTCGGCATACACCGCGTAGGTATACCCCTGCGGCACCTCGGCGCGGCTTTTCACCTCTTTTGAATCGCAAAGCTCGCCGTCTTCCAATTTCAAAGCACGGCGGCAGAGGATTTTCTCCACATCGGGACAGGCGAGCGCTTCCTCGTCGCTTCCGTATTCGGATATGAACCGCAGGCGGTATTTACGGTCGCGTGTTACCAGTCCTCCGCATGTACCGCTCGGCCAGCGGTCTTCGTCATAGATCCACGATTCCATACCCAGTTCGGCGCCCCGCCGCGCACAGTTGCGGATGAATCTGAACCATTCTTCACCGAGGTATTCGGTGATCAGCCCCGTACGCGAGTGCATGAAAAAACCGCCGAAGCCCATCTCTTTCATGTATCCGATCTGACGGAGCAGTTCCTCCTTTTCCAGCTCGCCGTTCCACGACCAAAACGGTTTCCCGCGGTATGCCGCTTCGGGAGAACGCAGCCTCTTTTCCGTTATCTTATCCATAAACAACTTCTCCTCGCTAAAATTCTTCTGAGTAAAACAAATTTTTTCCGTGTTTTTCTTTTATCGTTACATCATAAGGCGCAAGACCTTCCGGTTTTAATTCTTAAACCTACGCCCGATCTTTCCTTTTTTATTTTATCATAAAGTCCGTAACTTCTCTTTTCACTTATACTGAAAAATATATCCAAAATTTAGTTTTTTGTATTTCTTAAAACACACTTTGTAACATTTGTTGTTATATCGCCTGGATATTGCGGCTAATACAGGTTTCCGTTACCATTTCAGATCACACTATTATTTATTTGTTACTCAATTCTATCGCCTCTGCCGCTTTTTCACTGCAACTCTCCAAGTTTTCAATGAGCCCGGTCACGAATGCTTCCATAAGATTTTCCGGCACAAGTTCCAAACGAGGAGTGCCCTTTACTATCACCTCGATCTTCCACTCTTTCTTATTCATGCTTGCCTCCCTACCTTTTTCATTATAACATAAATCCAATAAAAAGCGTGAGTAGGCAAACAGCACCTGTTTCTCACTGATAAATCACCTTTTTTGTATCCAAACCGCATATCTCCCGCATTTCCGTCTGTCTTTCTCCGTCCTTTGGTATCGGAAAATTCGGCCGCCGTCAAGGAGGAAAAACTATCGCTTAAAACTTTTATGCCCTCGGTCTTTTCGACCGAGGGCTTTTCCTTTACCCGCACGCAATACTTTTTCCTTGCGGCTGTATGCTCTTCATCTCCACGTCCTCTGTTGCCTTTCCCTTGACTGCTTCCGCCTTTTCCGATTCTTCTCTTCCCGTCGAAAGACAGTCGGATTTAGAAAAACTTTTCTAAAGTCACATATGGCTTGCGACTTTATCGTTTACAATATAGGAAAAAACTTACGGAGGTTTTATTTCTTATGAAAAAAGCAGTCATCTACACCAGGACAGCCCTGCCCGACACGGCGTCCAACAAAAAGAAGGAGATTTGCCATGAAAACAGGCGTTGAGTATCTGCGTTATTCAAGTGACCGCCAGACCGAACAATCCATTGAAGGGCAAAAACGAGTCTGCGACGAATTTGCCAAACGCAACGACATCGTTATCGTCGATACTTATATCGACCGTGCCATGACCGGCACCAACGACAACCGCGAAGCCTTCCAGCAGATGCTCAAAGACAGCGACAAAAAAGCCTGGGACTTCGTCCTCGTTTACAAATTAGATCGATTCTCTAGAAACAAATACGAGATGGCAATTCACCGTAAACACCTGAAAGACAACGGTATTAAAATACTTTCCGCGATGGAAAATATTCCTGACACTCCTGAAGGCATTCTGCTTGAGTCGCTCCTCGAAGGCATGAATCAATACTACAGCGAAGAACTCTCGCAAAAATCAAAGCGTGGATTGCGTGAAACTCGGATGAAAGGTTTATTCCCCGGCGGCTGGATAAATTACGGTTATGATGTCGTCGACAGAAAAGTCGTTATCAATGAAACCGAGGCGAAAATTACGAAAAGAATCTTTACCGAATACGCAAACGGAAAAAGATTGCTCACCCTTGCGGAAGAATTAAAAACCGACGGCATCGTAAATAAAAAAGGTGTTCCATTTTCGCCTGAATCCATGTACTATATGTTACATTTGGAGCGGTATGCGGGAAGATATACCGTCAACGGAATATTATACGACAACATTTTTCCTCGCATCATCCCCGAAGAAATATTTCAACAAGTACAAAAGCGACTTGAAGCGAACCGTCACGGCAAACATGTCCCCGGCGTTGAATACATCTTAAAAGGAAAATTATTCTGCGAATGCGGTAATCCTATGCGTTCAGCCGGAGGAAAATCACGCGGCAAGAAACAATACAGATACTATCGTTGTTTTTCCGCCAGACGAGTAAAGGGCTGTAAAGATAAAACATTCCGAAAAGACATTTTGGAAAACCTCGTAGTTTCCGCACTTGTTGACCAAGTCACAACTGAGAAAAATCTAAACTTTCTGACTGAACGTCTTTTAATAAAATTACAGCAAGATACAGCCGAAGCGCAAACCTTAAAAACACTTGAAAAGGCTTTAGCTCAAACCAACAAGTCATTATCCAATTTGCTAAAAGCAATCGAAAACGGAATTTTCAGTGATACTACGAAAACCCGTTTGGATGAACTTGAGACGCAAAAGAAGGCATTGACTGAAAAATTATTGATAGAAAAAAACAAAGAGCGCTCAGTCCCGACGACGGATGAAATTAAGAAATACTTAAAGTACGCCATTCAAAAAACACCTCGAAACCTTGTAGAACTTTTAGTCGAGAAAATAATCGTTTACATGGATAAAATAGAGATATTCTTAAAATATCATGGAGAACCGCATACCACTCCCCCGCATAATGATAACAACCCCGACGGAACCGATAATTCCGATCGGGGTTTTCTTATAACTGAATTCCTCACCACTAATCTAACATCTTCAGAATACTATACATATAAGAAATGGGCAAAACGTGAATTCTTAATTCGCATCTTGTTATAAACGCTCCAACTCACATTGATATCCTACTATTGATTCTACTGGGCTTTAGTTCACGCCACGGTGCCAAAGTAGCAATTAAGGAAGCTTTACATTATTTGGATTGCCTCCCGCTGTAAACACATCAGCCCGACTTTTTTATCCCAAAATATAATGCAATATATCGACAGGAGAATTTGCAATATAATTGACCCCCGCTTCAAGCAATTCTTCCTTGCTTCCATATCCGTACAGAACGCCTATGGAACTCAGACCGTTTGTTTTTGCTCCGATAATATCATGTTTACGATCACCTACCATAACGGCACGCTTCTTGTCCTTTATCTCACATTTTTTTAAGGCATAAGCAATCACATCTGCCTTTTGTGTCCTGCTCTGATCCATGGTAGCGCCGCAGATTTCTTTGAAATATTGTTCTAATCCGAAATGCTGTACAATAGCTTTTGCAAATTGTTCGGGCTTGGATGTTGCCACTATGGCCGTATAACCGCGCTCCTTCAATCCGGACAGGAGTTCACACACGCCCTCATATGGCTTATTTTCAAAAATCCCCGCGACACTGAAATATTCGCGATAATAATCCACTGCACGTAAAGCATCGGAATGGTTTAACCCGCAATATTCCGAAAAAGATTCCGTAAGAGGCGGCCCGATAAATTTTTTGAGCAGCGTTTTTTCTGGGGCGGCGATACCGAATTTTTTCAGCGCGTAGATGACGGAATTTGCGATTCCTTTGAACGGGTCCGTCAATGTTCCGTCCAAATCGAAAAGTATTGTATCGAACAATTTGATTCCTCCTGCAATCGCGTTTAGCATATTATAAAAAATTTTTGCGACGCTGTCAATCGACCGTTTAAGAACACTTGACAGACAGTTTCAAACGTGATATTATGTCTAACGAAAATCGTTGTGGATTTTTCCTGATAAGTCATCTTTTCGCCACACAGCTTTTAGCTGTGCGGCGTTTTTTTATGCAACGGAGGTAATTTTTATGGAAAACAGTGTTATTAAAGCCATCGAAACGAGAAGAAGCGTGCGCTCTTTCAATCAAAAGGCAATACCAGAAGAACTGCTCGACGCCGTATTGAAGGCGGGAACGTATGCGCCCACGGGAGGAGGCAGACAGTCGCCTGTTATCGTAGCCGTCAAAGACGCAGCATATCGCGATAAGATAGCGCGCCTGAACGCGGAAGTCATGGGCAAAGATACCGACCCTTACTACGGGGCACCCGTAATTATCCTCGTCCTCGCCGACGGAAAGGCAAATACGTTTGTGGAGGACGGAAGTTGCGTTCTGGAAAATATGATGATTGCCGCCCATTCCCTCGGCCTCGGCTCTGTTTGGGTACACAGAGAGCGTGAAGTTTTTGACAGCGAGAAAGGAAAAGAATTACTGAGAAGTTGGAATTTACCCGAAACCCTGCGCGGGGTAGGCGCTATTGCGCTCGGTTATCCGGCGGCGGCACTTCCGAAGGCGGCCGAAAGAAAAGCAGATTATATCGTAAAAATCTGATTTCGGGAGGATGCGTCCGTGGATCAGACATTCATGAAAGAAAAGCCGGTTTTGCCGCTTGTTTTGAAAATGGCTCTGCCGATGGTTATATCCATGCTCGTCAATTCGCTCTATAATATCGTCGACAGTTTTTTCGTCGCACAAGTCAGCGAAGATGCCATGACGGCCATATCCATCGTTTATCCTCTTCAGAATCTTGCGAATGCCGTCGGCGTAGGTTTCGGCGTCGGAATAAATGCGGCAGTCGCCTATTATCTCGGAGCGGGCAGCGGAAAGGCGGCAAACCGTTCGGCAACGCTCGGCATCATTCTCAGCGCTCTGCACGGCATCGTGCTTGCAGGGATATGCGTGCTTTTTATACGCCCGTTCATATCCATGTTTACCGACAGCGAAGAGATTGTTGCATACGGTCTCGACTATTTCTATATCGTCATTGCGTTCGCCCCCGTGCTGACTCTCGGCATGGCATTCGAAAAAGTATTGCAGGCGACGGGAAAAATGAAGACGACGATGTTCTGTATGGCGATAGGAGCCGTCGCCAATATCATACTCGACCCGATCTTTATTTCCGGGCTCGGAGCCATTCCCGCAATGGGCGTATTCGGGGCGGCGCTTGCCACGGGGATAGGACAATCGCTCTCGCTTATCAGCTATATTGCCGTATTCCTGCTTGCAAAAATACCCGTGCGCCTGCGGTTGGAGCGCCGCGGAGAAGAAAAGATCTGCCGCAAACTTTATTATGTGGGTATCCCCGCCTCCTTAAATTTGGCGCTGCCCTCCTTTATGATAACGGTGCTCAACGCCATACTTGCGGCATTTGCCGAAGTCTATGTTCTGATATTGGGTGTCTATTACAAATTGCAGACGTTTATCTATTTCACCATAAGCGGCATTGTGCAAGGTATACGCCCGTTAATTAGCTATAACCTTGGTGCGGGACGGAAAGACAGAGTAATGGGCATATTCAAAGTAACATTGCTGCTCAGCCTGGGCGTGATGGTAATAGGCACGATCCTCTGTCTTGCGATTCCCAAGCAGTTGATGGACATATTTACCGATACTCCGCAGACAATGGAACAGGGAGCGGTCGCCCTGCGCATCATAAGCGCCGGGTTTATTGTTTCGGCGATCTCCGTTGTCGTCAGCGGCTCGTTCGAGGCGCTGGGCAAAGGCATGCCGTCTTTGATAATATCGCTGCTTCGGTATATCGCCATTCTTCCCATAGCGCTTCTTATGTCTTACCTGTTTCAGGCAGCGGGCGTATGGCATTCGTTTTGGATAACGGAACTGCTTTCCGCCGTCGTTTCGTGCATACTTTTTTGGAGATTGTTTTACAAAGATTGCACAAAGCAGAGCTGTGAATGTGTTTAAATGCTATACAATAAACATGAGATTTTATCATGGAAATTTATATATTAAAAAATATGTTCGCAGTCTGCAAAATCCCCGATTTTTCGCGGATCGATCTAAATCGGGAATTTTATTTTGCGGCAAATACAGACGAAGAATGTTCGTTGGTCTGCCCTGAAAAAGAAATTCCCGCAGATACAACCGTCTGCGAAAAAACCAGCGCGCCTTTCGCATCTGCGGTACGCTTGATTTTTCGCTGGTAGGCATCATTTCAAATATAGCATCGGCACTGGCGAAAGAGCATATACCTATTTTTGCCGTTTCAACTTTCAATACCGATTATATTTTTGTCAAAGATGAATATTTCCCAAAAGCTGTACAGACACTGCGCGGCATAGGTTGTCAAATTAAAAATGTCATATAGGAGTTATTCTATCAAGGAACGGGCTTTTTATGTAATGCAATAAAATTCTGATAAAAACATCACATCAGCATTTATCAAAGTGTCCATAAAAATATGTGACAGTTTTGGCAGAAAGAATGTTACATTTTGCGGTCAAGAGCATTTGACATGGGGGTTACCGTTCTTCAAAGCGAATGCCTTTGCGCTCGCAAAAAGCGTAGAATTTGCCTTGCGATACGATTTGCGGCTCACGGTTTTCCCTTTCCCAGCGGCATATCCCTCTTCATACCGTTCATAAGTAAGGCTTTGGGTCGCCTCACCGACAGGTTCTTGCGGCTCCTCCGGCGTTTCAGAAGTTTCGCCCAAAAGTTCGTTTTCGGCAAGATATGCGTCGATTGCCTGCGTTGCGCTCGGACGGACGAATAAACCGTCGTGAACTGTCGCGTTTTCGGCGCAGTCGCGTACAAATTGTTCGGATTGGGCGAATTGTTCCTCATCCATGGATGCAGACTGCGAGAATGGATAAATATCTTTGTTCGTCCAGTCGTAATGCTCCAAAAAGGTGCCGACAACCATGGGCGCGGTGTGCCACCAGATGGGGTATCCGACGAGCACGGTGTCGTATTTTTGCAGGTTGATGAGGTCGTAAGTTGCCTGCGAAACGGCGGGGCGGGCGTTTTGCTCTGCCTCTTCCTGCGCTCTGCCGTAGGCCACGTCGTTATAGCTGCCCATATACGGCTCTTCGGGTACGATCTCAACGAGATAGCCGCCCGTAGCTTCGGCAATGTATTCCGCCATATGCTCTGTGTTCTGCGAGCTCGACCACGAGAAGTAGACCACGAGAGTGTCGCTGTCGGGATCGCCCGCCGTGTGGGGCGGCTGCGCTTCCGTCGTGTCGTCGCCCGTGTTTTCATCGTCGCCGTCGGGTTGGGTACCGTCCTGTCCGTCGTCGCCCGTCTGTTCGTTGCCCGTTTGCGGATCGTCATCGGCGGGCGTATCGGAGCAGGCGGCAAACGCAAACATGGACACGCTCAATACAAGGCTCAAAAGAATAATTAAAAACTTTTTCATGATCTTTTCTCCTTGCGGCAAAGCCGTTTACCAATTTTTCTTGGCATTATCTTCCGTTGCGCCTTTGCGCTCTTCCACGATCTTGACAAACCATTCCACCATGTTGGGGTCGGTGTGGGAGAAGAAGGACGACTGCTCCTTGTCGAGCGCGGCGATTGCTTTTATGTCCTCATCGGAAAGAGCGAAATCGAACACGTTCAGGTTTTCCGCCATGCGCTCTTTGTGCGTCGATTTGGGGATGACGACTATGCCGCGCTGCAAGTGCCACCGAAGGATGACCTGCGCCGCCGTCTTGCCATACTTTGCGCCGATTTTCGTAAGCACGGGGTCGGTGAACAGGCCTCCGCGGCCCTCGCCGAAGGGCGCCCACGCCTCGTGCACCACGCCGTACTTTTTCATCCATTCATGCGCGGTCTTCTGCTGATCGTGCGGGTGCGTTTCCACCTGATTGACCATGGGCTTTATGCACGAAAAGCTGCACAAATCGACCAGTCTGTCTGGCAGGAAATTTGAAACGCCGATCGCGCGCAGCCTGCCTTCGGCATACAGCTCTTCCAGAGCGCGCCACGCGCCGTAATAATCGGAAAACGGCTGGTGAAGAAGAACGAGGTCGATATAGTCGAGCTGCAATTTTTGCAGCGATTGCAGGACGGACTTTCTGCATTCGTCGTGGCCGTAGTGCTCTATCCACACCTTGGTGGTGATAAAGAGTTCTTCGCGGGGGATGCCCGATTTTTTTACGGCGTTTCCCACCTCTTGTTCGTTGAAGTAGGACTGCGCCGTGTCGATATGGCGGTAGCCGACCTCGAGCGCGTCCGAAACGCACCGCTCGCACTCCTCCCTCGTCACCTGATACACGCCGTAGCCGAGTTGGGGCATTTTTACACCGTTAGAAAGCGTTACATATTCCATAATGATAAACCTCCCTTTGATTTACGGCTATATTATACCGCAACGCTTTTCAAAAGGGAATAGCTAAAAAGTTCATCGTGTGAACTGTAAGTAAATGCAAAACATATAAAAGCGCCGCGCTTTCACTTTGAAAGCGCGGCGCTTTGCATTACGAAACAATTTTTATTTTGCGGCGACGGAACTTAAAAGATCGATAAACTTTTTGACGAGCCGGGTGGGTTTGGGCGAATAGAACACGCCGAAGGGGATGCTGTTTTCCCAGCTTGCGGGGATGAGTTTCAACAGAGGATGCACGTCCTCCCAGCCCTCCACGGTGATGATGGGAGTGTTTTCGGCGACGGCGCGGTTGTAAGCGGTTATGCTGAACATTGCAAAATCTTCCGTCTGCACGCCCGCGGCTTCCAATTTATCGCGCAGTTCGTCGATATATCTGTTCCACCCGCGGCGAATGAACAGCACCTTCCGCCCGACGAGCTTTTGGGGCGTTATCAGCCTTTCGGCGCTCAAAGCGTGCGTTACGGGAACGGCTAAAATTATCTTTTTATCGTACATATGCGCGGCGAGGCAGCGGCGGTCTTTGAGAAATTCGTCGTCATACAGTCCCGCCACAACGTCGATATGCTGCCCCAGATTGCGCAGGATCTCCACCGAATTTACGGGGTTGTTTTCAAAGGGAATGAGTTCGATTTTAAGGGTGGGCATGCGGCTCTGCACTTCCGACCATACGTCTAAAATGAACTTTGCGGGCGTCATTACCGAAGTTCCTATGCGGATGGAGTTGCGGTTTTCGCCGCCTTCGATCTCCCGCGCCTTTTCCGCCGCGCGCGAAAGATATTCGAGGATATAGCGCGCGTCCTGCAAAAAACTTTCGCCCGCTTTCGTTATGCGCAGGCCGTGGTTGGTGCGCGTAAACAGCGTCACAGATAGTTCCTTTTCCAGCGCGTTTATCTGTTTCATGACAGCCGTGGGCGTGACGAACAGATCTTCCGCCGCCCTGGTGAACGAGCCGCATTCCGCTACTTTGACAAACGTTTCTAATCTTCCGTCAAACACTTCTCATCTCCCGTGTTTACTTTCAGTAAATATATTATAGCAAAAGAATTGACCCATGTCTATCATTTGCAGCTACGGCAAGCATTCTTTTGTTCCTGCTGTTTTCCGCATAAATATATAGTGTCCATAAAAATATGTGACAGTTTACAAATTAGACCGTTTCTCCCGCAACAAGTATGAAATGGCGATCCACCGGAAACACCTCAAAGACAACGGCATCAAAATACTCTCCGCTATGGAGAATATTCCCGATACCCCGGAAGGCATCCTGCTGGAAAGCCTGCTCGAAGGCATGAACCAATACTATTCGGAAGAGCTCTCGCAGAAGACGAAGCGGGGCATGAACGAAACGAGGCTCAAAGGAAACTTTATCGGCGGCGTTCCCAATTACGGGTATTCCCTCAAAGAGATCACCGCCGATGTGAACGGAAAGCAGGTGCGCACCGCATTAAAAGTGATCATCAACGAAGAGGAAGCGCCTATACTCAAAGCCATCTTCACCGATTATTCCAACGGGAAGCGGATCTGCGACATCGTAAAGGAACTTACAGAAAGAGGCGTCCTCAACAGAGGAAAACCGTTCCTTGCGGGTACAATATATTCCCTGCTCCAACAGGAGAAGTACACGGGCATCTACCGTCTGAACGGCGCCGTATACGATAAGATCTATCCGCAGATCATTCCGCCCGAACTCTATGAAACCGTCCGAAAGCGCATTGACGCCAATAAATACGGGAAACATGTTCCGGGAATAGACTATCTGCTCAAAGGCAGGATATTCTGCGGCTACTGCGGAAACCCCATGTATTCCTATACCGGCACTTCCTGTACGGGAAAGATAAACCGATACTATAAGTGCAGAGCCATCAAGAAAAACACTCCCTGCGATAACAGACCTATAAGCAAAGAGGTGATCGAACGGTTTGTCGCGGAAGCCGTTACGGACGCCATTACCGACAAAGCCAACATCGCACTCCTTATGGATAAAATCATATCCAAGCAGAGAAAACAACTCTCCGACGATTTCTCTCTCCGCTCCTTACAAAAGGAACTTGCCAAAACCAACAAAGCCATCTCCAACATCATGAACGCAATCGAGGCGGGTATCTTTACGGAAACCACCAAAGCCCGATTGCAGGAGCTGGAAACTTTCCGCAAAGAGCTCGGCGAGAAGATCCTTATCGAAGGCACGAAGACGAAGGAAGCACTGCAAGCGGAGGATATTGAAAAATATCTGAAAGAGGCAATCAAACTCAAACCAAAATCCATGATAGAGCTGTTGGTGGAGAAAGTCGTTGTCTTTACGGACAGGGCGGAAGTATTCCTGAAATACTCTCCCGACATCAATGAAACAAACAGCCCCGACGGGAACAATTCCGGTCGGGGTTGTTTCATTGTCCGATACGACAAAAGTATCGAAAAGCCGAAAGCAGGACGGAGACGCGGAGGTGCTCCGATCCAAACTTATACTGCTAAATTTACAATTTCTATTTATATTTGATTTTTACTTAAAATGCGGCTCAATACACCGATTTCTACTCATTATCTGCATTTTTCATAGTTCTGTTGAGGTCGCTTACTCGCCCCGCAAATGTATCCAAAATTTTTTTTGCGACGGGATTTATTTCCTTTAAAAAGGCGGAATCTTTTGTCCTCTCAAAATATTCTGCCAGCGCCAGAACAAAATAACAGCTGAACGAAGGAATGGTTATTCCTACCCTGGCAGGGAAACATAATTCCAAAAGTCCGTCAGCCCGCAGTCCGTTTGCCATCAGTCTCAGATTAGCCTTTACATATCCTTCATTATTTTTAAAGACGTACGATCCGAATAGCATCTGATTGCGGCTGTCCATTGCATAAAGCGCCTGCTCTCTCCAGGGACAATCTTCATAATGCTCATGCATACATCTCTTTAATGTCCGCACGCCGTTTCCATAAATCTTCCGACGCAGTCCGTCCTCGATCTGTACCCGCATTTCTTCCGCCGGATAATTCGTGCCCGCTACCCTGCAATCGTATAATTTTGCCCAAGGCGCATCGATATGTATCTGCAAATACCGGCAGCCGATTCGCCGAAGAACTCCGCAAAACCTGTTTCTTCCCTCTTTTGCCCTGTATCCGAAAGCAAAATTCCGCATCGCTATCCTTGTTCGGACTCTCATATCCTGCAAGTGCTCCCCAAATCCGACCCAAGCGTCTGCATCGAAGGGGACTTCCAAATCCAGCATTACATATCCCGCCATTTCTTCCCCCATATCCACGATAAAATATACGCCGTGTCTGTCCGTCTCCATCTCCGCCCCGTTAAGACACGGTAAAGGTCTCTTACCTCCCCAATTCTTAAAATGCAAAAATGCGCTTTCGATATTTTCTGCCGCCGTCTTTGCACCGCTCCCTCTGATATATTCTCCCTGCGAAATGATCGTCCCTGCCGTATCTTCTTTCAGCTTCAAAAGCGGGATCGGCCTTAAAAACAACCGGCACCGTTTAGCCGCTGCAGTACTTTGCAAAAAACCGGGAACGTCATTTTCCTTCCATGCATCGTCCGACGACGCATCGTAATAAAACGTGCGCCCCAGTTGTGGAGTTATATTCTCCGTCTTACCGCTGCGGTATCCCCTGTCTTCTCTCGAAAGCGTATTTTCTCCGCTTTTTGCAAGGACCTTTCCGCCGCTCACGATCTCAAAGATCAATCCTGCCTCCGCTTTATAATACGTACTGCTGTCTTCCCCCGCATAATAACATAAAATCGCCAGGCGGTTTTCCCCCGCATGACAGTATTGCTCTATATTCAGCTCGTCATATATTTTATAATGCGGATAATCCGGATATTGCCCGCTGTAAACATATTCGCCGTTCACATAGACCGCATAGTTCGTATCTGCACTGATACGCAGGACCATCCCCTTCCCTTTTTCCGCAGCAAAGTTTACAATAAAATCGGCATATTGATTCACCCTGCTCTTTTCAAGCCATATCCACTTGCTTTCCCGAAAAGCATCCGCCATTGCCATGTTCCGTCCCCCTTTTTGATCAGTTATATTTTACCATACATTCCTATTAAATGGCAACCCCCGAAAAGTATTTTACTTCTTCTTAACAAATATACCTCATCTATTTTCGGGCGTTCGGCTGACAAATACGCCCCAAAACGATAAAACAAATACCTTCATGCCGCAGAAAATTTTTTGAAATAAAATTTAAAAAATTAAACGGGTAAAGCAATATAGCGGAAAAAATTCATTGGGAACGCCGTAAAAAATATTTTTGCGTCAAGAATTAAATTTCCTAAGTATGATTTTTATTTAATACTTGACCTGCACATATTTGTGTGATAAGATAAATATATCATAAAATGCTTAAGGGAGGAGAATATGAATTGCAAGTATTGCGGTGCGGCACTTGAAAAAGATGCCGTATACTGCCCGCAGTGCGGAAAACGCATTGACGGAAAAAAACAATGCGGACACTGCGGAAAGGATATTGACGAAAATTCCGTATTTTGTACCTACTGCGGTGCGCGCACGGACGGAAAAAAGAGCTGCAAAAAGTGCGGAGAAGTGTATAGCGGGAGCTTTTGCCCCAGATGCGGAACGCCTGTTCAACGGGCGGCAGAAAAATCGTATACCGCCGACAATGCTCCGCAAAAAGGAAAGGCATACCATATCCTTGCCATAACAAAACAAAGCATCCTCTACGGTGCACTGTGCTGTTTATTTATCTTTTCTTTTTTTGTTACATTTGCAGTCATTGCGACGGCAGATTTTATATCGATACGGACGGACATCAATTCCACGTCATTTTATTTTCTGATTACACAGTTCCAGGAGATTTCTGATTTCCTCGCCACCGGTTCATACTATCCTGAAATGTCGATCGCCCTCTATCTGAATGCGGGAATTTCTGCCGCTTGCGTTGCCGCGATCATCATTATCTGTACAGTTTACTTTGCAATCGGAACGGCAGCATTTGTAAAAAATATTCGGGCAAAAAAAGAATTTGCCATGAGCAAATACGTACTTACGCCCGCATTGCTTACTTTGGCACTTATTTTATTTTTATTTTCGTTTGTATCCGCCTCTGCTTCACAATCGGGAAACGGGACCAAAATGGCACTTGGCACAACGTCGATCGTAAATATAGTGCTTGTTTCCATTGCGTTGGCTTCCGCTGCGGTACTGCACATCATCATGGACGTAAAAACTCAAAAACAGAACATTCTCAATTATGTTCTGAATATTTGCGGATTGCTGCTTTCCATTCTTCTTCTCGCTACCCTATCCACGAACATTCTCTCTGTCGATTCGAGGGCAAGCGTAAGCACTTTGACCGGGAGTGTAACCGCACCGCTTCTGCTTATCGGGTTGCTCGCGTCGATAGGCATGATCGAAGATCCAACAGCAATAAAGGCTATGTCCGGAACACTGACAAACTCAATTGTCATTTTTGTTCTGTTTTTGCTTTTGTTCGCAGCCGGTACCATTGCGGCAATCTCATTTACCAAAGCCATGCTGAATAAGAAATCCGTACGCCCGCGCGTCTTGTCTTGCGTATTTTCAGCCGTTTCGGCAGGATTGTCCATTGCTTATCTTACAATGAGCATCATACTTTGCGCGCAGAACCTTGCCGGTGCTGCAATGCTGGGTACTTCACCTATTTGCGCAATTATCTTCTCCATACTCGTATTTGTTCTGTCAATCGTGAACTGCAATGTTCTTCGCAACAAAGACAAACCGGATTACACTTTTACGGACGAACCGAAAAGTACCGAACAGTTTGCACAATAAACAGAAATTAATATCATGAAAAAACGGCCGTATACGGCCGTTTTTTTTAGTAATAAAAACTCTTTGGCGCTACTCGCTTTGAAAAATCTCCGCTACCGACCGAAAATTCACGTCCAGAAAATTTTCCGCATTTGCAAGGATGTAGATCAGCCCTGCCGTCGCTGACGGATTTTGTTCTTTAAGCGCAAAAAACGCCCGAAAAAGTTCACCAGCCAAGGTAGAACTCTTCGGGCGTTTTTTGCACTTTAAAATTTTATCAAAGCCTGCAGGATATTGCTATCTGCCGTTAAAAATTGCTGAAAACAAGCGTATCGCGTTTAACCTTTAATCCTGATTTTTAAGATAAAGATACACGCCGGCTGTCCAACCCAGCATTTCCGGAGTCTGATATTCGCAATCTGCGCCGACAGAACCCGTTTGAGTGTTGTATTTCTCATATAATCTTCCGTACTTTGCAAAAGTATGTTCCACCGTATCGGTAAATTTTTTTCTCAATGCCTTGCTTTCTTCGAAAAGACCTGTTTTTTGCAGTGCTTCATATGCGAAATATATCATAGGAGGCCACATATTGGGAGCATCCCACTGAAAACTACCGCTGTTTTCCCTTTTTTCGCAAACATTTATCCCATAAGTCGCATCCAAAGCATGGAATAACCGTTCACAACCTTTTTGATCTGACGATATTCCGCTCTGATATGGCAAAAACGACGCGCAACTTCGGATATCCGTACACTTACTTTCCTTAAAATTATAATCATAATACAGCCCGTCTTCTCCGCACATATAGCGTTGCATGCGTATTTTCCTCTGCTTTGCCGTCTCAGAATATTGCAAGGCTTTTTTTCTTCGCCGCACTTTTCACAGAAAACAGCCAGAATATTTTCTGTTTCATACAATATGCTGTTGAGATCGATCGGACAAAAATCTGCACAGCGTAACCCGAAACGCGGCGAAAAGTCCCAACCGCTTTCCGTTTCCGCAAACAAATGTCCGCCTTTCTCTGCCGTACAATCTTCGATATTCAAATGCAAACGCTGCCTTATATTCCGCGCAAACGTTTCCAGTTCCGCATCATCCGCATTCCATCCGTACCGATTTAATCCGATCGGCGTCATGCGCTCTGTCTGCCAAAAGGTATATTCTTTTTCCATAAATGGCAGCATACGTTTCATAAAATCCCCGTCATTTGTTATCGAAACAAAGTCCTCCACACCCTTTGAAAACAACGGAGGCTGACTGCGCAGAAAACCGTCAGTTTTTGTATAGTTCGGCATATAACCGTATTTTCCGATCAAATACGCGATGTCTTCCAGATTTCCCCTTGCATAATCATATTCACCCAATTGAATCAACATCAGATTGATAAAATAAGTATCCCAATAATATATATCGACAAAGGGTCTTCCGTCCATGCAGGGCGAAACAAACGGATACGGTAAGATAATATCAGCTTGTTCTGTTTTTAATATCGGCTGACGTAATGTTTTTTTCCAATTTTGTCTGACATACGCTAAAATATTTGCGCATCTCTCACTTTTTTTAATCTCATCGTTAAGCAACGATGTCAGCACGGGTACACAATTCCCCGTTTGGCTGAATGCCTGCTGCCCTTCAACGCTTACGATATGCTTCAAAAACAACCAGGCTTCCGTAGGATGCACCGTATTGCTGTACATAGCATACCCGGATGAACCCGCTCCCACATAATACTCCGCTTCTCCGTCCGAAAAATCCGGGATAGAAACTACCCCGATATTTTGTACGCCCAAAACTTCTTTGTCCGGATCCGCCGTAAGAATATCCGTCAATTATGATACGATTATAAATTCCCGCACCCCGTTCAAAATTACTTTGACTCCCGAAATAATTAAATTTTTTGAACATCAATTCAATACTTTCGATTCTGTCCCTGAAAAAAATGCTACTTTTGAGGATCTTCTGTATAAAAACATTATCTCCAATATCCTTTTTTTCCTCTTTACGCAACACTCTCAATTGCAGCACTCCGCTCCTGCCTGGATCCAACGTCTTGCAGGTCTTTTGCAATATCCTTATAACTTTTCCAATACCATTCCCGAAATTTTGAAAGAATTTCATTACACGCAGCCTTATATCTGCAGTTGCTTTAAAAAATATATGACCGAATACTTTACAAAAGCCAAACTTACACATGCAAACTTCCTGATCCTTTCCACAAACTTGCCCATCTCAACAATCGCGGAAAAAGTCGGTTACACTAACATTTCTTTTTTTAACCGTGAATTTAAAGCCCGATACGATCAGACTCCCACCGCACTGCGTAAAATATAAACCATTTTTTACCTCACTTTATATACCACTACTCTTTTGTACCTTAAAGGAGCACGATTGGAAAATCGCGGATAATTTATATCGGTTTAACTATAAACCTTATACTATATTCAGCCGCCCGAAATGGCGTTTCGGAAGTTCTATTTACAAACAAGACTATCACAAAACTGTATCTATTGAGGATAGATTACAGCGCGAAAATCAGACCGAGCAATCCATAGAAGGCCGCGCATCTTACAATGCGTTTGCTAAAGAAGCGATCTGAAAATTGTAGATACCTACATCTTACGACGGGAACGAACGACCATCTCCCGACATTCAGAGAATGCTCAGCAATAAGCCTCCGATCTAGGATATCGTGTATGCCCTTGACCGATACATCAGAAGCTCCATTGAAGTCGCTTTTAATAATCAGCGGCCGAAGCAAAACAATCCTCTCTTCATGAAAAAATAGAAATTGAAAAGTTAAAAACGCTCCTTGCACTAAAGGCCGATGATAAAACAATACATCCGCAAAGATCAGCAGAAAAAGTCAAGAGAACTGATTGTCTGCTCGTTAAAGAAGTCATTGTCTTTAACGACAAAATTCAAATCTTTTACAACTATACAAAAAATCCTGATGACTTTGATCATCAGGATTTTATTTTTTATTCTACAAAAAACATTTCTGAACTTATCCGTAAAAAATCCTTCATCCCGGAAGAGAACGTTTCCTGCGAATATAAAATCGAATACATTGCATAAAAAAACAACCTCAACCGCCCTCTTTTATGAGTTCAGCTGAGGTTTCACTTGGTGGAGTAGGCGAGAGTTGAACTCGCGTCTTACAAGATTGCCAAAAGGCTTTCTACACGTTTATGCCGCATTTATCTTACTATAAATCCCTCTGCGACCGAAAAAATCTATAGGCAGAAATCTTAATTCCGTCGGTTTGCCGACTTCACATCAAACCGCCCGTTCCCTGCCTGAATTGACGCCCGCAACCTTCCGGCAGGATTAAGGCGCGGACGAGCGCTTATTTAATTAAGCAGCATATGCGAACTGAGCGTTCGCATTGTAATTTGCATTGTCTGCATTTAAATTTAGTCCGAATGTTTTAACGAGGCCACTCGTTCCTCGACGTGCTTACCTTTCCGCGCACCTGCAATCGAAACCGGTGCTACCCCATTTACTGCGAATTTCTTCGCATTATTTTTTATAACCAATATATATTATACTCCATCCGGTTTTAAAATGCAACCAACTTCTATTCTGTGATTACGGCATCCGTCTTTTTCCGAAAAACTTTTGCAAAAATCTCTGCCGCAATCGTTGCCAGAATACCTAACACTGCGGTCAGCAATGACGGCAAACCTTGTATTCCGAACGAAACAGACAACCAAATCAATACTATCGCGGCAACAGCATATATCACATCTCCCGCAATGCGAAATCCTATGTATTTCTTTCTGTTATAGTCCTCTTTTTCGTTATAAGGGGAATAATTACGTTCTTTCACTACAAATATAATGTTAAAGAACAATAAAACCAGTACTCCCACAGCAATCATTATCGTTATGGTAATAACGACGGCAATTGCCACCCCGACGCCAAAGCCAACGACGATGGCCCCCGCGCCTTCTCCACCGGAAGAGGCGATTCTATCGGGCAAGATACACAGTGCAAATATACACAGCCAGACCGCCGAACAGAAAAAACATCCTAAAGCCGCCAGCTTAAAACCAAATATACTTCTGCAAACTTTTAATTTTTCCATATTCTCCCCTTATCTCCTGCCTTAAAGATTCAAATCCCCGGCAGCATTTCCCTGTTTTTAAATTGCAGCTTTTTCTGGTTTGCATAAAAATATAATATACGTACATTTAAAATTTGAACGGAGTTACCTGGTAGACATAATAGTTCAGCCAATTCGTATAGAATAAATTCGCTGCGCTCGTCCATGTAACCTTTACATCCGTACATTTTTCATCTGTGAAATAATTGAAAGGCTTATGAATAGGAAGCCCGCGCGAAACATCGCGATCGTATTCTTTTTTCAGCGTATAACGGTCATACTCCATATGCCCGGTCAAAAAAATCTTTTTATTATCACAGCTTTTGGCGATCGAAAGCCCCGTATGTTCGGATTCACTTAAAACTACGATATCTTTCACTTTCCGCACATCCTCCATACGAACGGTCGTATGGCGTGAATACGGTATGTAAAATATATCGTCGATCCCTTTCAGAAGCGGATCGTGCTGTTCCAGAATTTTTTTATGCGGAAATATTCCGAACAGCTTTTCCGGAAGCAAATACTTCTGGATCCCATAATGATAATAAAGAGCAGCCTGCGCTCCCCAGCATATATAAATGGTGCTCGTTACGTTCTTATCCGCAAAATCAAAGATCTTTTTCAGTTCATCCCAATACGCAACTTCTTCGAAAGGCATTGTCTCCACGGGCGCGCCCGTAATGATCATTCCGTCGAAATGCTTATCCTTGATATCGTCAAATTTCTTATAAAACCTCTCCAGATGTGCCGCCGCCGTATTTTTGCTTTTATAAGACTCCGTATAAATCAGCGTAATATTGACCTGCAACGGCGAGTTGGACAAAAGGCGCATGAATTGGGTTTCCGTTTCTTCCTTTGTCGGCATAAGATTCAGAATTGCGATCTCCAGCGGACGGATGTCCTGCGTGAAGGCGCGCTCGTCGCTCATGACGAAAATATTTTCACGATGCAATGCCGCATACGCGGGAATATCTCTGGAAATAACGATAGGCATAATTTTCTCCTTTCTTCAACTTTTTGACGGCAAGTCATTCACCTCGGCACCATCCGACTCCGATCTTTTCTTTTCCAGGCTTAATGCCAAACGGCATGCAACCAAAAACACCGCCGCCAATACACCGCCGGCACAGACAAATACCCAAAACAAACTATATTTTACGTAAAATGCCGTCAAAATTATAAAAACATACAAACATAAGCCGACACACAAAAAACTTCTGCAAAAGGAACCGAGTCCTTTAAAAAAATCGGCGCGCGCTTGATCCGATGTGCTCTTATCTCTTAAAAAACGAATAAAGCACATCACGATTTTTACGGCAAAAACTATCGAAGCACAAGCCAAAAGCAATAAGAAAATAAAGATAAACAGCGCGGCAACGTCCATACCGAACATTTCCGACCGATCAGTGCGGAGCGCGATGCCTTTCATCCCGAAAAAGAGACAGGCAACGCATGCTCCTGAAAATAATATTGCACTGACAGCGGCCGCCTTGACGGCGTTTTGTTCATTTTTCCCCATTTTTAATTTGTCAGATTTTTGCCAGGGCCTGTTCGATATCAGCAATGATATCTTCCGGATTTTCGATACCGACCGACAGACGTACCAAATTTTCGGGAACTCCTGCCTGTTCCAATTCTTCTTTCGAAAGCTGACGATGGGTCGTGGAAGCGGGATGCAGAACACAGCTGCGCACATCGGCAACGTGCGTTTCCTGCGTGATCAGTTTCAGTGCTTCCATAAATTTAGCCGCCTTCTTGACGTCGCCCTTAATACCGAAACTCAGCATGCCGCCCTGCCCGTCCGGCAGATATTTTTCGGCAAGTTTATGGTATTTGTTATCGGGCAAGGACGCATGCCATACCCAATCGATTTTCGGATGTTTTGCAAGATATGCCGCCACTTTTTTCGCATTCGACGCATGGCGCTCCATGCGCAATGCGAGCGTATCACATCCGAGCCAGCTTAAAAACGCATTCTGAGGACTCATGATCGCACCCATATCGCGGATCATCTGAACGCGGCATTTTGTTGCAAACTGCGCCGCCGGCAAATCGGCATACACGAGCCCGTGATAACTTTCGTCCGGAATATTAAAGGACGCATAACGGGAATTTCCTTTAAAATTGAAATTTCCGCCATCAACGATCACCCCGCCGAGCGCTGCGGCATGGCCGTCCAGATACTTCGACGAAGAATGGATGATAATGTTCGCTCCCCATTCGAACGGGCGGCAGAAAATCGGCGTTGCAAGCGTATTGTCTACCGCAAACAGAACGGCGTATTTTTTTGCGATCGCCGCAATTTTATCGAAATCCAAAATCTTGATGGACGGATTCGCCACCGTTTCCGTAAAGATGAGTTTGGTCTTGTCATCGATCAGTTTTTCGATCTCTTCTGCCGGAGCGTCAGGATCAAAGAAACGAGTCTCGATGCCGAGTTTGGGCAGCGTTACCGCAAACAAATTGAACGTACCGCCGTAAATCGCGGATGACGAAACAATATTATCCCCTGCGCCGCAGATGGTAAATACCATCATCGTAGCGGCGGACATTCCCGAAGCGCAGCCGATCGCCGCAACACCGCCTTCCAATTCGGTAACTTTGCCTTCAAACGCCGCTACCGTCGGGTTGGCAAGGCGCGTATAAAAATATCCGTCCGCCTTCAGGTCAAACAGATCCGCCATGCTCTGGGTACTGTCATAAAAATACGTGGTGCTCTGGGAAATGGGAGGGATCCTCGATTCACCCGACTTCGGACGGTAACCTCCCTGTACGCAAATTGTATCTCTTTTATAAGCCATGATTGTGTTTCTCCTTTTCTTTCATTCGGTTACGCTCAGGAAAAATCTTTGATCCTTCTTTCCGTGTCGCGTTTAAGATCTTTTTCTTTTAAAGACTGCTTTTTATCGTATGTGTGTTTGCCTCGGCAAAGCGCAACTTCCGCTTTGACCAGCGAATCCTTGAAATAAATTTTCAGCGGCACAAGCGTATATCCTTTCTCGTTGACCTTACCGACGATCTTGGCAATCTCGGATTTATGCAAAAGCAATCTGCGATCGCGCCGCGAATCGCGGGTATTGAACGCGCCGCTTTTGTCGTAAACCGCAATGTGCATATTTTTCAGGGTAACTTCCCCTTTCCGCACAAAACAAAAACTGTCGTTCAAATTGCAGTTGTTTTTCCGGATAGATTTAACTTCGCTGCCTTCCAAAACGATCCCCGCCTCAAATTTATCTTCGATAAAATATTCAAATCCGGCCGATTTATTGACCGCTACAATTTTCATACCTCTCCCCTTTCCGACGCAAGCAAGCCGTAAACCGCCGCATCGTAAAACTGTCCGTTTTTAAAGACGCTCTGCCGCAAAACGCCTTCCTTGCGAAACCCGCACTTTTCCAGAACACGGCAGGACGCAGCATTCGGAACAAATACGACCGCTTCGATGCGGTTGACGTCTGTCGATGAAAAAATTTCTCTGCAGAACAAACCCACCGCCGCCGTCATAATGCCTCTGCTCCAAAAATCCGGCGCGAGCCAGTAGCCCAGATCGGCACAAAACCGCATCGCTCCGCACTTTTGAACCGCACTGATACCGCCGATCACCTTTCCGTCTGAAATAATTGCCCGATGATACGCCCCTTCCGAGAGTGCATTCGCAATAAACTGTTCTGCATTTTGCAATGTGTAAGGATGCGGAAAGCCATCGTTCAGCCAACGGACGATCCTCACGTCGTTCGCACTTTCGGCAAGTGAATTTGCGAAGGACGTCTCCCAGTTTTTCAATTCAAACTGCATAAAGCACCTTCCTGTATGACCGCCTGCCGATTTTATTATAGCACAGATTTATGGAAAATAACAGGCTTTCCCTGAATTTTTTTGCCTCAGCTAAAATTCGCCTTTTTCTGCAAGAGTAAATTCCACGCGGCGCGTCCCGATATTGCACGCTGCCACTTTGATCGCGCATTTATCCCCGATTTTGTAAGAATTGCGCGATCCCTTCAACAAATACCGCTCCTCGACGAACGTATAATCATCGCGCGGAAGATTTTCGATGCGAACCAGCCCCTCTACCGTATTGGGAAGCTCCACAAAAATGCCGAATGCCGTTACGCCTGAAACAACGCCTTCGAAATCTTCTCCCAAATGCGAGCGCATGTACCACGTTTTGTATAGTTCATCGACAGCCCGTTCCGCTTCGTCCGCTCGTCGCTCGCTTGCGGAACAGCTGTTGGAAGCAATGTTTACAAAATTCTTATATCCTTGCTCCGCTTCGCCTGCCTGTCCGTCCAGGATCAGTTTGACGATCCTGTGCACCAAAAGGTCGGGATACCGCCGGATCGGCGATGTAAAATGACAGTAGCAGCGCGATGCCAGTCCGAAATGTCCGATGTTTTCCGCACTGTATCTCGCTTTGGACATGGATCGCAGCATCACACGGTTGACGACGCGAAACAACTCCGAATCCTCCAGCGACTCCAAAATCTTTTCGTATTCGCCCGGCCGCACATTCTCAGGGTGAAATTTCGCCCGGATCCCCAATTCCTGCAGATACGTCTTGAATCCTTGCGCCTTTTCTTCGCTCGGTTTTTCATGAACTCTGTAGATAAACGGAAGCTCGTATGCCGTAACGAATTCTGCGACCGTTTCATTCGCAAGAATCATAAATTCCTCTATGATGCGATGCGCCATCGTGCGCTTGTATTCACATACGTCGATCTTCCCGTCCTTGCAGGTGATCTGCGCTTCCTTTACGTCCAGATCGATGCTGCCGCGCGCATTGCGCTTGTTTATCAGAATCTTTGCCAACGCACGCATGTCTTCACACATCGGAACCAGATGCGCATATTCGCCGCACATTCGCGCATCCCCATCCAAAATCGCCGCAATTTTCGTATACGTCATTCGATTTCTTGAACAAATCAATCCGTTGACGATCTGACTGTCCTTCACGTTCCCCTTGCCGTCCACGCGCATGATGCAGGACAGAGTATAGCGGTCCTCTCCTTCGTTCAAAGAACAGATTCCGTTGGAAAGCTCCTCGGGGAGCATGGGAAGGACGCGATCGGGAAAATAAACGCTCGTTCCCCGCGCGAAAGCTTCTTTATCCAATGCACCGCCGCGCCGCACATAATGGGTAACGTCTGCAATGTGTACGGACAAGAGAAAGTCGGCTCCGTCCCGTTCCACATGGACTGCGTCGTCAAAGTCGCGCGAATCTTCCCCGTCAATCGTGATGACGAGATCGCCGCGGAAATCCGTGCGGCCCTCGGCCGTTACGGGTTCGGCGCTCACCTTTCGCGCTTCCGATAAAGCTTTCTGCGGGAATTCCTCCGCAAGATCCTGCGTACGGATGATCGCTTCCTCTTCCGTGTTCAGATCTCCGCCCTGCCCCAAAATTTCCAGGATCTCTCCTTCGGGATCTTTGCCTTCCGGATAGGCGACGATTTTCACGAGCACCTTTTCGCCCGAATATGCCCTGAGTCCTCCGACGATCCTCACAGGTTCGCAGAACTTCCGCTCGTCCGCTTCCACCATTCCGCACCGACGGTCCCTGTAATATGTTCCCGTCAGCCGGACCATGCCGCGCTTTAAAATACTGTAAACCGCCGCTTCGTCTCCGTGCTCCCCGCCTACAAGGCGTACAAATACCGTATCACCGTGCAGTGCGCCTCGCAAAGATTTATGCGGTATAAACAAATCGTTTTGTCCTTCGCGCAGTAAAAACGCAAAGCCCCGTTCGTTGCCCTGAATGGTGCCGCGAATCAGCCCAAGCTTTTCAGGCAAAACATATCTGCCGCGATCATCCCTTACAATGCTGCCTTCCGACTCCAGATCCTTTAACATTCGCAAAATACTTTCGCGCTCGCCTTTCCCTCCGGCACCGAGCAATCTGCAGATTTCGGAATACTTTTTATAACAAAGTTCGCCTGTATTAAATTTTTCCGTTAAAATTTCAATCGCTGTCATCTTCGATTTTCTCCGTCCGCACTGCGGCAAATTCGCCGTTTTTCCGCCTCTTTTATTATTTTACGGAAAAAGAAAAGCGGCTATTCATCAGAATAGCCGCCGAAATCGCCGCATGTTAAGCTGCAACGCCCCAAATCGTACCAAATTGGAGAATGAAGAACAGAACCGCCAATACGCCAAGCACGATCAGTGAAATGGTCGTCCATTTCTTCATCTTGCTTTCCATTGACCTGCCCTTATTCTTACCGAAGAAGGTCTCACTGCTTCCGCCGAGTGCGTCGATACCCGTAGAGTTTCCGGGTTGAAACAATACGATCACGATCGCGACGATCGCAGCCAAAACCATCAGCGCCAAAAGTACAAGGCTGACTATCTGATATAAAGTCCACATTCCCTCACCTTCGGGAAACGGAGCCAATATATTATTGATCATAGACATCATGTCGGGCATAATTTTCACTCCCCTGAACTGACTTTTTTAAAATCCAATGCTTGTATAGTATACCATAACACACAGGATTTTTCAACCTTTTTTTATCCGGTTTTGCACGATTTTTTCAGATTTTCAAATTTTTTTAGCGCTCGATCAGCGTCTTGCCCGTCATTTCAGCGGGTACGGCAAGCCCCATCATGTCCAAAAGCGTGGGTGCAAGATCCGCCAGCACGCCGCCCGAACGCAATTTTTTGCCCTTGAACGCATCGCATACCAAAACGACCGGTACAGGGTTCGTCGTATGCGCCGTAAACGGAGAGCCGTCCTCCGCGATCATCTTGTCCGCATTTCCGTGATCGGCCGTCAGAAGCGCGCCGCCGCCCATTTCCAGGATCTTTTTCAGAACCTTGTCCACACACTCGTCCACCGTTGCCACAGCCTTTTCCGCCGCTTCCAGAACACCCGTATGTCCGACCATGTCGCAATTTGCAAAGTTCAGGATCATCACGTCATATTCGCCCGTAGAGAGCTGTTCGATCACCTTATCCGTAACTTCATACGCGCTCATCTCCGGCTTCAGGTCATATGTCGCTACCTTCGGCGACGGGATCAGTACGCGAACCTCGTCTTTATTCGGCGCTTCCACACCGCCGTTAAAGAAAAAGGTAACATGCGCATATTTCTCCGTCTCCGCAATGCGAAGCTGCTTCTTTCCCAAAGACGCAAGATACTCGCCCAATGTATTCTTTAAACTCTGCTTTTTAAAAGCTACCTGCACATGCGAGAAAGTCGCATCGTATTCGGTAAAACATACATAGTAAGGAGCCAGATATCCCGTCTTTCTTTCAAATCCCGTAAACTCCGGTTCGGTAAAGGCACGGGTGATCTCTCTGGCACGGTCGGGACGGAAATTGAAGAAGATCACGCTGTCCCCTTTCTCCACCAATGCCACAGGCTTACCGTCTTTCACCACGTTTGTCGGCAAAATAAATTCATCCGTAACATCGCCTTTGTAGGATTCTTCGATCGCTTCCGCCGCATCTTCCGCATGGATCCCGTTCCCCAGCGTCAGCATCTCATATGCCTTCGAAACGCGCTCCCAGCGATTGTCCCGATCCATCGCGTAATATCTTCCGCATACCGATGCGATCGTCCCGAACTTAAGCGCATCCATTTCTTTTTGCAATTCGCGCACAAACTCCGCGCCCGACGTCGGCGAAACATCGCGTCCGTCCATAAAGCAATGTACATATGCATTGTCCAGGCCCTGCTCCTTGCACATCTTTAAAAGCGCGTACAAATGCGTATTGTGGCTGTGTACGCCGCCGTTGGACAAAAGTCCCCAAATGTGCAATTTCTTCCCGTTTTCCTTTGCATTCTTCATTGCTCCGAGCAGCGCTTCGTTTTTGAAAAATTCTCCGTCTTCGATCTCTTTCGTGATCTTCGTCAGCTCCTGATAAACGATCCTGCCGGCGCCCATGTTCAAATGCCCGACTTCCGAATTGCCCATCTGCCCGTTCGGAAGTCCGACGCTCAGGCCGGACGCACCCAGCTGCGAAGACGGGTATTCCGCCATGTATTTCTTTACATTGGGACTGCCTTCCAAAGCAATCGCATTCCCTTTTGTTTCGGGATTGATCCCGTATCCATCCATAATAATAATCGCATAAGGTTTCTTCATTTTTCTTACCTCGCCTGTAAACTCTTTCCTTATTATTATAACTTATCCGCTCGTTTTTGGCAAGCCGACAAACACATTTTTACGAAAAATACCTTTATTTGCGGCCTTTCTTTTCCCTATTGTTTCCCCGATTTTTTCTCTTTTTTGCTTTATTTTTTTCTCGTCGCCAAGCTTTAATAAACATTATCAGTGTTTTTGTTTGGTAAAATAATTGCACATACATTCACATGGTTTTACTTGACAAACATTATCAAACGTGATATGATTATTGACAAGAAACTATTGAGAAGGCCGCTTGGGAAGCGGCAAAATTTGGGACATGACGGTAAGTTAGCCGTAAATTCAAAGAGGGCGAAAACAAGCGATCTGCGAAGCAGAAAAAGTAAAGCACTGTTTTCGCTTGAATCTATGCGGACATCGGCGTATTAACGCAAAACGTATTTTGACGTTAAAATCTCACCCGCCGGTTATCTATACGGTTATGTTTGCAAAAATTTTAAAGACTTTGAGGAAAGAAAACGACACGACACAGTGCGAGTTGGCGGATAAGTTAGGTGTAAAGCAGTCCACTGTCAGTAGCTGGGAAATCGGTCGTTCGCGTCCCACGTTTGAACAGATCATCGAGATTTCAAATATATTCAATACAAGCACAGATTATCTGCTCGGCAAATCAGACAGCGAAAATAATTACGTATACACCGACAACAAAACCTTACAGAATTTTTACGTCGACTTCGGCAGACTTTCCAAAGCAGAACAGACTTTCATTGTAAAAAGCGTACGCGCATACGTTGAAAGCAAATAACATCTACCGTTTTGAAAATCCTTTGTGAAAGCTTTTTGTTTTTTACAAAGGTATTTTCTCGGCGATATGATTACTATTATTGATTATTTTTAATAATTATTATCGCAAAAAATCGTAACGCTGCATAATCGGATCTTATTCCCCGCAACATCTGCGGGGAATATTTCTTTCTGCCACTTTTCATAAATATCGGCAAAGCATGTCTATGCGCGGCAATCGGCTTTTTGTACCGCCGTGCCGCCGTCAACCTGCCGACAGACAAAGCGGAGCCATGCAAGATTGCACGGCTCCGCTTTATTCATCTTTCCGTAAGTTACCCTGCCGAAAAGATCTGTTTTTCCGTTCTTTGCGAAAATTGGCGATCACATCGAAAACATTCATTCCGATCCCCAACACAATATAAGAATAATACAGCACAAAGCGCCAGATCAGTACATACCAGAACAGTACTCCGGACGCGATGGATGCAAAAGCAAGCATGAAAACTGATTCGACCGCACCCGAGTTTCCGGGAGTCGGAATGAATACGGCGGCATATGTGGAGTACATCGCCAGCCCTACGACCGTGAAAAACAATTCCCACCCCGGCGTAACATATTGTCCGCACAACGCGATCAAAAGAAAATAAGGAATGATGAACTGTATGACCGGCTCTGCCATGCACAGCAAAAACAAGAGCAAAAACCATACGGGATGGCGGAATATAAACTGCGAAAATACGGCAAAATCATCCATCCATTTGCGGATCCGCGCCTGCATTTTTTCGGAATTTTTGACAATATGGATTTTATGCAGGATCCTGACAATCAAATTGGCAACCCAAGCCACCGCACGCGGACAAAACACGACAAATATCATGACGATCGGGATCAAACCGTTAATACAAAACCCGATCCACCCGCATATATACACCGTCGTGCGCGTAACCGTATCTTCGATTGCCGAAAGCGTTCCCGCAAGGCAACCCATGACCACGGCGGCAAAAATTGTCCACGCAAACATCTGAACGCCGTATTTGACCATCGTTACCGACGCACTGTTGGCTCCCGGCATTCCTTGTTTGTGCAGATAATAAATCTGCATCGGCTGCCCGCCCGTTGCTGTCGGTGTGATATTCTCGTAATATTTCCCCGTCAGAGCAACTTTCATGTCCTTATGAAACCCCAGTCTGAACCCGTTGCATCTGTTCAAGAGCGTGTATTTAAGGGAATCCAGCAGAAACCCTACAATAAAAAGAGCAACTACCAAAAGGAGATACCAGCCGTTCATATCGGCGATCATCTCACCGAACGTCGCCGAATTCCCCTTCTGCAGCGTATTGCTCAATTGCACAAGCACCGAAACCACGCATGCAATAATCAGAATCGATACGATCGTGAAAATTATATTTTTCCGCTTTCGCTTCCGAATATCTTGCGCAGAATCTTCTGCCGTCCTGCTTATCTCTGTTTCTTCCTTAGCGGAAGGAACAGAGATCACCTCTGCCTGCGATTCCTTTTCTGTTTTTTCTTTCGGATCAAGATTGTTTTCCTGTTTCTCCATAACTCCTGTCAATCCAGCTTATTTGCAACATTGTAACATAAAACATCTTTTGCCGCTACCAAATATATGCCGAATCATGAAAAAAAAGAAACTAATTCTTATTTTTCCCCAAAGATGCTCCAAAATCCTGATTTTTTCGACGCATCATCAGCATGGAAAATAGACAGACCGCAGCCGCAAAAGGTACAGACGACAGTACAAAAAAAGCGGCGCGCATTGACTGCGCCTGCGTGATCGCTCCCGAGACGGCCGGCAGAACAGCCGCTCCGATATCCTGCGACAGCGCCAGGGATGCAAGCATCCATCCGCCCGATTTCGGAAGAAAGTCTGCCGCCGCGGACATAGCCCCCGGCGACAGCACTCCCACAAACGCGCCGCAAAGGATCGCAAATACAAGTCCCAGCATCGGAACGTCGACCAGAGCCGCCAAAAGATACATGGCGCACGCCGCCAAAGCAGAACCGATCAGCATAGGGATCGGAGGTTTGTTTTTCCTGCGTTCCGCAAACACATACAGCGTTCCGCCTACCCCCAGACATGCCGCAAAAAGCGCGCACCCGACTGCCGCCCCCGTTTCAGCGCCGAACGTACTCGCCGCAAACGACGAGATCCACTGATTCATCACGACCTCTGCCCCATATCCGAAAAATACAGCCAGTATCGAAAGAAGATAAAAAGGATGAAAAGCCGAACGTACCGGCACATGCTTTTCCGTTTTCGGAAGATCCGTCCGGATCAGCAATACAAGAACAAACGCCGGTACAATCGCCAGGATCAAAACCGCCGCATTCCAGCTTACGGAACCGAATACAGAAAAAAAGCCAAGCAAAAACAGCGCCAGTCCTACCTGTGCCCATGCGTAAATCGTATGTAGCAAACACAGACCTCCGCCCTCCGATTTCGGCAGTGCTTCCGCCGCGTTCGACAAAACCACTTCCAGCATTCCGCCGGCAAACGCAAACAAGATCGTTGCGGCAATGATCGAAAAATACATCGAATCCGTGCAAACATATGGCAGGATGCCGTAAAAAATAAGCCCCGTACAGGAAAGCACCGCCGCAATACACGCAAGCAGCCGCGGCGAAAACCTGTCTATAAAAAACAACAGCAAAAAATCCGCGCATAACTGCGCGGCAAACCCGGCTGCCGTCAAAAAGCCCAGTTGTACATATGTAAAACCGTACAATCGCATGAACGGTACAAACAATATCGCCGTAACATTCGTAATGATCGCCTGGTTCACGACTCCGGCATGGCAAACCAGAGAAGTTTTTACCCCGTTTCCCTTGTGCATAATTTTATTCCGTCCGCAGTAGAAAAGTGTTCTCTATATTGTATGCCCCGCTTTCCTCTTTCGGTGCGTTTTACGGATTTGTCAGACACAAGCGCTTGACGAACGCGCAAAAAAATGATACCATGAAACCATGAACAGCAACATCGAACAAGTTTTACAATCCCATAATTTTTTGCCCATCGGCGAACAAAATCCGAAGATCAAACAGCTCAAAGGAGTGATCTCCAATACCAAACCCAACCCGCGCAAACTGTTTGCTGCGGAAGGGATCTGGATGCTTTCCATGTGCGAAAAATTTCATACGCCCATCGACAGTCTGATCCTGTGTCCCGAACATATCCGCACGCCCGAAGCCGCGACCCTCGCCGATAAGATCGCTTCGCGCGCCGGAGAACTTTACACCGTGTCCGCCAAAACATATGAAAAAATTTCCGAACGCGGACAGCCGGACGGTCTGCTGGCCCTCGCACAACTGCCCCACCACGAGCTTTCCGATTTTCACCCCCAAAACAACGCCGTCATCCTGATATTGGACGGCGTGGAGATCCCGGGAAATATCGGCACGATGATGCGTATGGCCGACGGCGCAGGCGTAGACGGCGTATTTCTCTGCAACCGAAAAGCACGTCTGACACATCCCAAGCTCATCAAGGGAAGCCAAGGCGCGATCCTTTCCGTGCCCTTTTTCGAATTTGAAACGGTCGCCGCCTGCAGAGAGTGGCTGGACAAAAACAACTTCACCGTATATCTTGCAGATACGCGCGCAAAACTGTTTTACTACGACGAGCCGTTCGGAAAAAAGACAGCCCTCGTTATGGGCAGCGAACGCTATGGCATTTCCCGCGAATGGTATGACGGTGCTTACCAGATGATCGCCATCCCCATGGAAGGCAGCTGCGATTCACTCAATGTCGGCGTTGCCGCCACCGTGCTCGCCTATGAAGCTGTCAAAAAAAATAAGTTTATACCGCAACACCTGAAACCTTGAACAAACTTCCCTTTCTCATGCCCGGCACACAAAGCAGAAAAATTTCCGTTTTCTGTGTACTTATACAGAATCTTCCGGATTACGTTTTTATCGGTAATTGCGTTTTCATCGGTTTAAAAGCGTAGTTCGGCGCAAGATATCTTGCGCCGCACTCCGCTTTATTTTTTATGGTAGGCCCGACTGTACAGACAAATGGATAAAGTCGGGCGACCCGCCTATATGGAACCATGCCGCCGTCAGCAAATAATGTTGCTGACGGCGGCATCCGACTTGCATTTTAAAAAATTGTACCGCGGCGGAAAATATCCCGCCGCGGTACAATTTTAAACCTTTGCACATCTTTGCATGTCTTCATTTTTAACAGCTTTTATACACAATTTTTTTAATCTTTGGGGCGATACCTCGACAAAAAACTGTGCCGCACGCCTTGCGAATCATACTCGATGAGCGTATCTACATGCACATTATACGCGCTTCTGAAAATATTAATGTCGATGTTCTCGTTTTCTTTTTTCAGATCGGCGATCAGACGCTTCACCCGACGGCGTTTGGAATCCTCCTCGTTTACCTCACAATTCTCCGTAAATTTGCAGGCGCAACGCAGAAAATGCAGATCTGCCGCATTTTTCCAACGGATGATATCTTCTTCGTGAACATAATAGAGCGGACGGATCAGCTGCATTCCCTTATGATTCGTACTCCAAAGTTTGGGAGGCATGCTCTGCATCTGCGCCCCGTACAGGATCCCCATCAGAATGGTTTCGATCACATCGTCAAAATGATGCCCGAGCGCGATCTTATTGCATCCGAGTTTTTGCGCTTCTTCATACAGATATCCGCGGCGCATCCTTGCACAAAGATAACAGGGATTTTTCTGAATTTCAAAAACGGCATCAAAAATCTGCGTTTCGAAAATATGCACGGGTATCTCCAATAACTTTGCATTGGATTCGATGAGTTCTCTGTTTTGCGGCGCATACCCGGGATCCATAACAATGAACCGCAATTCAAAATTTTTTTCGCCGTGCCTTTGCAGCTCCTGCATACACTTCGCCAAAAGCATAGAATCTTTGCCGCCGGATATGCATACCGCGATCCTGTCGCCTTCCTGCACGAGTTCATATTCCTTGATCGCTTTGACAAATCGGCTCCAGATCCCTTTTCGGTATGTCGTAATGATACTGCGTTCAATTTGCAGACAACGTTCCATTTATCTGTCCCCGAACGGCGTTTTATACAGCTTGATTCCCGTCCTAGCTTCCCAATTTGCAATCTTTTCCACGGTACACAAAGCCGTATCCGTTTCGCCGCGCACGCAGGCGATCAGCTGCGCACCGTTTCGGATGCTTTCCGCAATTTTTGCGGCGCCCGAGGCTATATACCAAAACCCGTCCTTTTCCGTAAGCGCGGGTTCGCCGTCCTCACTCCCGCAAGGCAACAGGCGCGACGGACAAATCTCATAGCGCGCAAAAGCTTTTCCGGACGTAAACAGCCTGTAATGCGCGGCTATATGCTCGGCTACCGTTTCGGGCGCAACAAACGACGTGTCGATCACATATTTATAATTTTCCATATCCTTGATATTCACATGGTATAAATGCGAATAGCGCACCATTTCACTCTTGCGACGGTCGGAAATAGAACGAACAGCTTCCTCCACACTCTTAAAAGGCTCGCTTTCGCGTCCCGCGTTCATGATCCGCTCCGCCGAGATCACGGCATCCGCCATCATATACACCGAAAAAGACGACGGAACAAAATGCCATGCCATGCGCGAATCGATGATCAGATCGATCGGCTCATTTTCCAATGCACGAAGCCCGTCGTCGATCTTTCCGTCGATCTCCGGATGTGTTTCCATATATTGATTGAGTTGCAGGGTCGTCATGCCCATTTCCGTTGCGATCTTCCGCTGGATCGTACCCGTCGAATACAGCTCCGCATGAAATTCCGCCGCCAGAATTTTCCCGACTGTCGATTTCCCGCTTCCAAGATCCCCCGCAAGTGATATTTTTATATTGCTCATAGCCCTTCTCCTTCGTCTTCTGAATACCCATCATTTTAACACATTCTGCATCGTTTGTAAACAAGAAATGCAAAAGCTATGCCCGCCGCATAAGAAAGTTTGCTCTCTCCTGCTTTTTTCTTGCCTGAAAATCATAGCCCGTTCGGGCGAGGAAATCTTTTAAAACCCGAACACAAATTTCCGCCTTGATCGATTGTGCGTCCATTCAAACCGCACCCGTCTTTTGATTTATAAAAAAACTGCGGACAAGGTAAAACCTGTCCGCAGTTTTTAAACATTTGTTAAGCGTTCTCTTTTTCCCATGCCGCCGCCTTTGCTTTTGCAAGGCTGACGAGTTTTTCCGTAGGATAAGGAGATGTCTCACCGCCGATCCCATACAGGAAATATTTCCCGTTTTCCGAGACATACAAGATTTCTTCATACCCTGCGGGATCACCGTAAACCCCGTGTGCCACTCTCTTGACTTCTGTCATTTCTGCCGTATCGTAAACTTTTTTGCCGACTGTTTTCTTCATCCTTTCTACCTCCGACTGATTTTTTCTGCCCATCGTTTCATGCCATATTTTATTCTGTATCTTCCGATACGATTCAAGTATAACACAGCCGCATAAAAAAAGCAAGAAATCAGAAAAAAACTATAAATAATAGTATTTTGTTTTTATTTTTCCGCAAAACGTAACATTTTTTCAAAAAATCATTAAAAAATACAATTACAAAACAAGAAATTAATAATACCGCGTAAAAATACGCGGTATTATCAGATTTTTCGACAATTTTTTTCAAAACTTATGGAAGTTGACTTTATTTTACTTATAAAGTTCTTTATAATGCGCGCATGCTCTGTAGTCAGCGCCTTCCAGATCTTTCGTACCGAATGCACTCCATGCATGCGGACGATAAATGTCTTTGTCATCGATATTGTGCAGCGCGACCGGCATACGGAACATACTTGCCAAGGTGATCAGGTCTTTTCCGACGTGCCCGTAAACAAATGCGCCGTGGTTCGCACCCCAGTTCGCCATTACGTTATACACAGATGAGAATGCGTTTGTATGATTCAGGCGCGGTACAAACCAAGTCGAAGGCCAGGTGCGGTCCGTCCTGTACAGAAGAGTCTTATTGACTTCTTCGGGCAATTCCACTGTCCAGCCTTCCGCAAGCTGCAGCACGTAACCGATGCCTTCCACCAGATTGACACGCACAAGCGTTACCGGCATTTCCCCTTTCGTCGAGAAAGAAGAGGAATATCCGCCGCCGCGGAAATAGCCGCGGTTCGCGGACGCCCATTCCGTTGCGCCCAACATCGCGTCAATATCTTTATCCGTTACTTCCCACCAGCGCTTCATGACTGAATTTCCGTTTTCATCCTTGCAGGCGCCCGTCGCGTCCAGTGCAGCCGCGCCGCTGTTGATCAGGTGCATAAACCCGTTCGCCGCACGCCCTTCCGGTTTCCAGCCCGTAACGCGCTCTACGGATGCGGGACTCCAATACGTTCTGACATCCGCAAAACAGCTTGCGCGGCCCGTCAGAAGATTGGAAAAGAGCATCGCAAGTCCGTTGCAGCCGTCGTTTTCCGTAGCAAGAAGCACGGGCGATTTCTTTCCGTTCCAGTCAAACGTACTGTTGAGAATTGCTTCGGCATAGTCGCCGTTGGGCTTATAATCCGTCCACATGCGCTGTCCTTGGAATCCGCCCAGGATCGCATTTCTGCCCAGCGCTTCTTCATGCCAGCCGATCTCATCCAGCTTCGGATTTCCGAGCATGATATCGCGGATGATCAGCGTCATCTTCGCGACAAACTCCCACTGCTCCTTTCTTTCTTTCGCCGTGAAATCTTTCTGCCCCCACGCCTCTCCGTTCCAGTCTTTGCCTTCTTTGCACTTTTCCTTGATCCATTTCAGCTCTTTTTCATATTCGGCCTTGTCGTAGATCCCGAGATCGATGCGGCGCAGGATCTCACTCATGTCTACCCATTCCGCACGCAGTCCGAAATATTTCTGCAAAGCGTTCGCGTCGCAGAAACTTCCGCCGATGCCCATCGCGATCGAGCCGATATTGACATACGCCTTGTTGCGAAGCTGTCCGACTGCCAGCGCACAGCGCGCAAAACGAATGATCTTCTCTTCCACGTCCGGCGTGATGCCTGTCATGTCCGCATCCTGCACGTCCTGACCGTAAATCGCAAACGAAGGCAATCCGCGCTGCGCATGCGCCGCCATCGCCGCCGCCAAATACACGGCACCCGGCCGCTCCGTTCCGTTAAAGCCCCAAACGGCTTTTGTCGTCAAAGGATCCAGATCCATCGTCTCCGTACCGTAACACCAGCAAGGCGTTACCGTCAGCGTTGCCGTAACGTTCTCTTTCTGGAATTTTTCAGCACAGCGTGCAGACTCCGCTCCGCCACCGATCGTGCAATCGGAAATCACCACTTCCGCAGGCGTTCCGTCTTTATAAAACACATTTTCTTCTATGATCTTCTTGGCGTTCTTTGCCATGTTCATCGTCTGTTCTTCCAGACTTTCGCGTATCCCCATCCATCTCCCGTCAATTACAGGTCTGATTCCGATTCTCGGTTTCATTTGATCACTCCTTTTTTTAATATTATATTTGCATAGATTGCTTCTTCCCCCGTCGCAACGACGGCAAATGCCTGTTTAGCGCGTTCATAAAACGCAAACCGCTCCAAACTCCCCTCTTTTACGTTCGGATCTTTACCCGCCGCGATCTTTCTGTACTCATCCCAGATCGTCGGCTTTACGTTATCCCCCGGCACAATTTGCATCAGCAGAAAATTTTCCGGCGCATACGTATCCAGCGGGATCACCGATAAAATCGCATCCAGCATCTGCGCTCCGCCGTGCCCGTCCGCACGAATCACCCGCTTCCCGAACGCTTCGGCAGGAAAATTTCCGTCTGCGATCACGATTTCGTCGCCGTGCCCCATCTGCGCCAGGATCTTCAGAAGTTCCGGCGATAAAATTTTCGGAATTCCTTTCAGCATTTCCTTTTCCCCTCCGTCTTTTCATGGAAAATCATCTTTCCGTTTTTATATTATCACACAATTTTCCATTTTTCAATAGCCGCTTTTGCTCAAAATTCAGCGCAAAAAAGTAGAACTTTTTTAAATCATTGGATTTTCCGGTAAATCTGTGCTATACTTTTTGCTATGAAAACAATTCATAGGGAAAATTCCGACGTGCGCAGGCATTACACCGTTCAGAAAAACAGCGCGGAAAGTTTTCACGCCAAAATACTGTACGCCGGAGAACTTAAAAAATCCATAGGATGGAAGGAACAACTGCATTCTCATCCTTTCTGTGAAATCGTCTACGTGAAATCCGGTTCCGGTACTCTGCACACCGATTCAGGCAATTTTCCCGTACACCGGGGAGATCTCTTGATTTATAATCCGGGCATTCTTCATTCTGAAGCCTCCGACGAGAACCTGGAATTTTCTTTGCTCTTTTGCGGTATCGACCGCCTTCACCTCAAAGATAAACCCATCAACTGCATTCTCGATGTCAATGCCTGCCCCGTTCTTCATACCGATCGGCTGCAGCCTTTCTTCGAATGTTATTTTGAAAATCTCATCGCCGAAATGCAGTCAAAATCTTATTACTACGACGAAGTTTCCGGCGCACTTGTGCGCATTATTCTCAACCTCGTTTTGCGTCTGCTCGCCGAACAGGACAAATCTTATTTCAAAACCAACGAATCTTATCAGCGCGCACGCGACTATATTGACCGGAATTACAGTCAGATCGAATGCGTGGAAGATGTCTGCAAAAATATGTATATCTCCCGCTATTACCTCACACACCTTTTCAAAGAGTACAGCGGACTTTCCCCTATTCAATACATCATTTCCAAACGAATGGAAAAAGCCAAGCAACTCCTTGAAACCACCGATCTTCCGATTCATGATATTGCGCTTCAATCGGGTTATAACGAAATCAGCTCTTTTTTAAAAACTTTTAAAAAAATTGAAAACATGACCCCCAGCGAATACCGCGACAAGCTGAAAAAACAATAAAATTTTCAGCGGATCCGCCCAATTTTGTTGAAAGCAACATGCAACGGCTGAAAAAAAGCTCTCAAACCATAAATGAAGCCGCGGCGCGCAAAATATTTTGCGCGCCGCGGCTTAAAACTTTTCGGATTACTTCCCAAAAGATTTCCCTGTCTCGTTCGTTTCCATATCTTCCGTAACCGACCTCATCTTATTACAACGTTTACAGAATCTATCCCTTTTTTCAATATTTACAAATTTTCAATATTTACAAAGCTCAATGTCCGCATGCGCAGATGCACATACGGACATTTTTTCTTCATACTGCGATTCGCCGATCGGCACGATCCAGGCAATTCCTGGTTTGGCCGAAGTAAGAAAGGCTGCCGGAGCAAAATTTAATGCTCCGACAGCCTTTCTTTTCGTTATCAAAGAGCCCTTTGACGTACAGCTCTGTTATTTTTGAAATTTGCCCTTAATGTATTCATCGATGGCTTCTGCCGCCGTTTTGCCTGCACCCATCGCGAGAATGACCGTCGCCGCACCGGTAACCGCATCGCCGCCGGCATATACGCCTTCGCGCGAGGTCAAACCGTGTTCGTCCGCTATAATGCCGCCCCATTTCTGCGTTTCCAGTCCTTTCGTCGTGTTTTTGATAAGCGGATTCGGGCTTGTGCCGATCGCCATGATCACACAATCGCAATCGATGGTAAAATCGCTGTCCGCTTTCTCAACGGGACGTCTGCGTCCCGACGCATCCGGTTCACCCAATTCCATTTCCACACAGGAAATCCCGCGAACCATACCGTTTTCTCCTTCCAAGATCGCGGTCGGGTTGGTCAGGAACTTGAATACGATCCCTTCTTCTTTGGCATGCTCGACTTCTTCCGCGCGTGCCGGCAATTCGTTTTCACTGCGGCGATAAACGATATAGACTTCTTCCGCGCCAAGACGCTTAGCACACCGCGCCGCGTCCATCGCCACGTTGCCGCCGCCTACGACCGCAACTTTTTTCGCATGAAGTACAGGGGTACGTGCATCGTCTTTGTATGCTTTCATCAAATTCACGCGGGTCAGAAACTCGTTCGCAGAATATACGCTTTTCAGATTTTCCCCGGGGATATTCATGAATCTCGGCAAGCCTGCGCCGCTTCCGATAAACACTGCTTCGAATCCGTACTCATCCAGCAATTCGTCAATGGAAAGCACGCGGCCGATGACCATGTTCGTCTCGACTTTGACACCCAAAGCTTTCAGGTTGTCGATCTCTTTCTGCACGATCGTCTTCGGGAGACGGAATTCAGGGATGCCGTACACGAGCACACCGCCCGCAAGATGCAAAGCTTCGAATACGGTTACTTCATAGCCGCGCTTCGCAAGATCTCCGGCACAGGTAAGTCCCGCAGGACCGCTTCCGACCACCGCCACTTTATGTCCGTTCGCATCCGCTTTTACGGGAAGATCACAGCTGTTCGCATTATGCCAGTCCGCCACAAAGCGCTCCAGCCGACCGATCGCGACCGGTTCGCCCTTGATCCCGCGGACACATTTCTGCTCGCACTGCGTTTCCTGCGGACATACTCTGCCGCATACCGCAGGCAAAGAACTCGTCTGCTGGATGATCTGATACGCCGCTTCAAATTCGCCCGCCGCCACTTTCGCAATAAAATCGGGAATATGGATTTTTACGGGGCATCCGCCGATGCACGGCTTATGCTTGCAATTCAGGCAGCGCTGCGCCTCTTCCACCGCCGTTTCCGCCGTATACCCGAGTGCCACTTCCTGAAAATTCTTGTTGCGCACCTGAGGTTCCTGCGAAGGCATCTCGTGTTTTTTCAGACTCATGTTCGGCATGTTACTTGACCTCCTTTTTGAAAAGATTGCAGGCTTTTTCCCGCTCTCTCTTCTCAAAGTCCTTATACGTGGACGCACGTTTCATGATCTCGTCGTAATCCACTTCGTGCCCGTCAAAATCAGGACCGTCCACGCACGCAAATTTCGTTTTGCCCGCAACCGTCAGCCGACAGCATCCGCACATGCCCGTGCCGTCGATCATGATCGGGTTCATGCTGACCATCGTCTTGATATTGTATTGCTTTGTAAGTAAGGATACAAACTTCATCATAACAACAGGCCCGATGGCGATCACTTCGTCGTACTGATTGCCCGCCTCGATCAGCGCTTTTAACGCATCGGTAACCAGTCCCTTTTCGCCGCAGCTTCCGTCATCCGACATAAGCTTATACACATCCGAAACGGAACGGAATTCCTTTTCCAAAATCACAAGATCTTTGTTTCGGAAACCGACCACACTGTGTACACACGCGCCCAGCGCATGCAGTTTTTTCGCCACGGGATATGCGATCGCACAGCCGACTCCGCCGCCCACGACCGCCACTTTTTTGAGCCCTTCCACATGCGACGGCTCGCCCAACGGTCCTACAAAATCATGAATATATTCCCCTTCCTGCAAATGATTCAACCGCTCCGTGGTCCCGCCCACGATCTGAAAAATAATTGTAACCGTGCCTTTTTCCCGGTCAAAATCAGCTACCGTCAACGGAATACGTTCTCCCGCTTCGTCCACACGCAGAATAATGAACTGCCCCGGTTCCGCCTTTCTGGCTACAAACGGCGCATCCACTTCCATGAGCGTAACGGTGGGATTTAACTCTCTCTTTTTGATAATTTTATACATAACCTGACCGTCCTTCCTCTTTGCATAATTCAGTCATTGAATTGTATTATCATATAGTATAACCGACCGCGTCTGAATTTTCAAGCATTTTCGCCCTCAAAAGTCGAATCATGTTATTAATTTTGTTTATAGCTTCGTCTGAAAATTTTTTTGTTTATTTCTAAATTACTTTCTCACTTTTAAAAATTCCCCCACGTTCCGAGCAATTTCTGCACAAAAAACATATATGGATCGATACCTTTTTAAATAAAAATGTGTGCTCTGTCAGATTTCTTCCGTTCGGATATCCTTCCCCTGCCGTTCGGATGTTTTTTATCCCGTTCCGCGGCAAATAAAAGTATCTTTTTCTTCTATGAAAACACATCAAAAGGACGCAAAAGGGCCCTGCCTGTATGAAAACAGGCAGGGCCCTTTTACTTATTTACGCACTCTTTTTGATGAGTTCAGGCTTGGAATTGCCTAAAACACAGTCGCGCGTGATCTTCACTTCGCTGATATCGTTGTCCGACGGGATCTCGTACATGACGTCCGTCATAATATTCTCGATGATCGTGCGCAGTCCGCGCGCGCCCGTCTTCAATTTGATCGCCGTGCTTGCGATCTCGCTCACAGCCGACGGCTCAAACGAAAGTTTTACCCCGTCCAATCCGATGAGTTTCTGGTACTGTTTGATCAGCGCGTTCTTCGGTTCGGTCAGGATCTTCACAAGCGCCGTTTCGTCCAGAGGCTGCAGATTGACCACGATCGGCACACGTCCGACAAATTCCGGAATCAGCCCGAATTTCGTCAGATCCTGCGGCTTCACGTCGTCGAAAAGCTGATAATCCATTTCGTCCGTACTCTTGACTTTGCTGCCAAAACCGAGGGACGTATCATCTTTTCGTGCCTGAACGATCTTATCCAATCCCACAAACGCACCGCCGCAGATAAACAGAATATTCGTCGTATCGATACGCATGCATTCCTGCTGAGGATGCTTCCTTCCGCCCTGCGGAGGTACGTTCGCGATCGTACTTTCAATGATCTTCAAAAGCGCCTGCTGTACTCCTTCGCCCGATACGTCGCGCGTGATGGATACGTTCTCGCTCTTGCGCGCGATCTTGTCGATCTCGTCGATATAAATGATGCCGCGCTGCGCCTTTTCGATATCATAGTCCGCATTCTGGATAAGTTTGAGCAGAATGTTTTCCACGTCTTCGCCCACATAACCGGCTTCCGTCAGGGTCGTGGCGTCGCTCGTGGCAAACGGAACATTCAGAATCCTCGCCAGCGTACGCGCCAAAAGCGTCTTGCCGCAGCCCGTAGGACCGAGCAGCAAAATATTGCTCTTTTCGATCTCGACATCGTCGTCCTTTTTACTCAGCTCGCTGTTGATGCGTTTATAATGATTGTATACGGCTACCGACAAAACTTTCTTTGCCTTGTCCTGCCCCACGATATATTTATCCAGTTCCGCTTTGATTTCCGAAGGCTTTTTCAGTTCCACCGTATCCGTCGGTTTCTCCTGCGCCGCACGGATCTCCTCGTTACAGATCTCCACACATTCGTCGCAGATGGACAAACCGTCCGGCCCGCTGATCAGTACCTTCGTGCGGCTCTTCGGTTTGCCGCAAAATGAACAGCATTGTTCTTCTTTCATGGTTGTTGTCCTCCTTTCGCGTCCCCTTGCGGGCCGCGGGATGATTGTATGTCAATAACAAAGCACGCCGCGGTTTCGTAAATTGAAACGAACGGCGGCGCTGCTCTCATACCGGTACAAATTTCTTCGCACCGTCTTTATCTTTTATAAAATACGTTGTCGACAAGCCCGTAATTTTTCGCCTCTTCCGCAGACAGATAATTGTCGCGGTCCGTATCGCGCTCGATCTCCTGGATGCTCCTGCCCGTGTTGTCAGCCAAAATACGGTTCATCTTGTCTTTGATCTTCAGGATATGCTCCGCCTGGATCTTGATATCGCTCGCCTGTCCCTGCGCTCCGCCAAGCGGCTGATGGATCATGATCTCGCTGTTCGGAAGCGCAAAACGCTTGCCGCGCGTGCCGCTGGAAAGCAAAAATGCTCCCATGCTCGCCGCCATTCCGATACAGATCGTAGATACGTCGCAATGAATATACTGCATCGTATCGTAGATCGCCATGCCCGCCGTAACACTTCCGCCCGGACTGTTGATGTACAGGCTGATATCCTTGTTCATATCCTTCGCTTCCAGGTAAATCAACTGCGCCACAATGGTATTCGCCATACCGTCGTTGATCTCACCCGAAAGAAAGATGATACGGTCTTCCAACAGGCGCGAGTAAATATCGTACGAACGCTCGCCCCGGCTGGATTGCTCCACTACCATCGGAATCAGATTCATTTTGATTTCGTCCATGTCTTCTCCAATCGCTCTCGACGGGCACAAAATCCCGTGCGATTACTCCGCTTTATCTTCCTTTTTTGCCGCTTTCTTCGTCGTCTTTTTTGCTGCGGGCTTTTCTTCGCTGTCCGCTTTCTTCGTCGTCTTCTTTGCCGCGGGCTTTTCTTCGCTGTCTGCCTTCTTCGTCGTCTTCTTCGCCGCGGGTTTTTCTTCGCTGTCCGCTTTCTTCGTCGTCTTTTTTGCTGCGGGCTTTTCTTCGCTGTCTGCCTTCTTCGTCGTCTTCTTCGCCGCGGGCTTTTCTTCGCTGTCTGCTTTCTTCGTCGTCTTTTTTGCTGCGGGCTTTTCTTCGCTGTCCGCTTTCTTCGTCGTCTTCTTTGCTGCGGGTTTCTTTTCTTCCGCATCCGCCGTCATGTTGTTGTTCTCTTTCAGGAAAGCAAACAGCTTGTTGATGACGATATCGTTGCCGATGTATTCGCGCTGAGAAGCGTCCACGTCTTTCTTATATTCCTCCAAAGACTTGTTCGCAGCTTTTGCAAACTCTTCGAGTTTTGCGTCGATCTCCGCGTCTTCCGCCTTGATGTTCTCTTCACGGATGATCTTATCGATGACCAACTGGCTCTTGACGGTATCCGTCGCCTGCGCACGATAGCCTTCGCGGAAGGTTTTAAGATCCGTTCCCATATACTTGAGATAATCCGCAAGCTTCATTCCGCCATACTGCATGCCGAGGCGATACTCCATGTTGCGCATCATCATGTCCATCTGATTTTCGATCATTGCGTCGGGGATCTCCACTTCCGCGTTGTCGGTGATGGCTTTCACGATGTTGTTTTCCGTTTCGGAATCGCCCTTTTCTTTAGCCTGTTTTTCAAGGCGTTCGCGCGTCTCTTTCTTATAAGCGTCCACGCTTTCCGCACCCGCCGCGTCTTTGATGAACTCGTCGTTGATCTCAGGCAACTCTTTCTTTTCCAGCTTATTCAGCTTGACAGCAAACACGGCATCTTTCCCTTTCAGGTTTTCCGCCTGGTAGTTTTCGGGGAACTTCACGTTTATATCCTTCTCCTCGCCTACTTTCATACCGATGACCTGATCTTCAAATCCCGGAATAAAAGAATTGCTGCCGAGTACGAGCGGATAATTCTCGCTTGTGCCGCCTTCAAACTTTTCGCCGTCCACACTGCCGGAAAAATCGATGGTAGCCGTATCGCCCTTTTCCGCTGCACGGCCTTCCACCGCCACAAGACGGCTGTTGCGCTCCTGCAGACGTTTGAGTTCGGACTCCACGTCTTCATCCTTTACATTATACTCAACTTTTTTAATGTTTATACCCTTGTAATCGCCCAATTTCACATCGGGTTTTACGGGCGCCACCGCAACGAGCACCGCGCCGTTTTCGCTGATGTCCTCCACGGAAAGCTGCGGCTGACCGACTACGGTAAAGTTGTCCTTCTCCTTTTCCACGATATCATAATAATGATCGGAGAAGAGATTGTTCAGCGCATCTTCATAGAAAACTCCCTTTCCGTAATTCAGCTCGATAACGTGCTTGGGAGCTTTGCCCTTGCGGAATCCGTTGACAAAATATTTCCCGCGCGTCTGTTCATACGCTTTCTGATTTGCGGCATCCCACTCGTTTTTGTCAAACGTCATGGTGATTTTCACTGTGCTCTTCTCGGAAGATTCGGTTTTGTATTTCATAAAAACTTCTCCTGCTATAAATTACCTTTTTACTCGTTATAGTATTTTAGCACAAAGCAAACGTTTTGCAAAGCGTTTTTATGCAAATGATTTACTTTTTTTGGCGAATACGTTATAATAAACAGAGCAAACGGCAAAAAAGCGGTATTTTCCAGATCTAATGCCGTCTGCGAAAAGGAGCAGATCATGCCACAGGACGCCTTTACGCTGCGCCACATCGCGCGAGAACTCGACGAACAGCTGCGCGGCGGAAAAGTCAATAAAATTATCCAGCCGTCGCGCGACGAGATCGACATCTTGCTGTATGCGGGCGGAAAAACAAAAAAGCTCGTGCTCAACACGAACGCATCCTTTGCGCGCGTCATTCTTTCGGATATTCCGCGCATTGCGCCCGACGTGGCGCCCAATTTCTGCATGCTTCTGCGAAAATATATCACGGGAGCACAGCTTCTTTCCGTCGCGCAATGCGGTTTCGAGCGGATCCTCGCGTTCACATTCGACTGTTGCGGCGAATTTTCCAGGGCGACGCGCATCCTTTACGCCGAGATCATGGGGAAATACTCCAACCTGATCCTCACCGAAAACGGGATCATTGCCGGGGCGCTGAAAATCTCCTCTCTGCAGGAAAATTTCAAGCGTGCGCTTTTTCCGGGCGTCAAATACCTGCCTCCCGAACCGCAGGACAAAGCCGATCCGTCTGACAAGGCGCAGCTTTGCGAACGCCTGTCCGCTTTTCAGGGCGGCGATTTTGCGGAATTTCTGTTTGGCAATATTTCGGGGCTTGCCCTGCCGACCTGCCGTATCCTCGCTCAAAAGCTTAAAGATCCTGACCGACCTTTCGGGGATAACGTTGCAAAAACGGCACAACGTATCCAGGAATTTATATTTTCAGACGAAGTCTCCCCTGCTTTGGAACGGGTAAACGGAGAAGCCAAAGATTTTCACGCGCGCTATAACGGAGAACCGTATCCGACCGTCTGTGCCGCCGCCGACGCCTACTATACCGAACGGGAAACGAGGCGCGATTTCAATGAAAAAAAGCGCAAGCTGGAAAGCCTTCTGCAAGCGCGCCGCAAGAAAGAGGAGAAAAAACTCGCTCTCTTGCGCGAACGCGAAAACAGCTGCGCGGATATGGAAAAAAACCGAATTTTCGGCGAACTTATCACGGCAAACCTGTATGCGCTCCGCAAAGGAATGGAAGGCTGCGAAGTTGTCAATTATTACGACGAAAATGCGGCGACTGTCCGCATAGCGCTGGATAAAACGCTTACGCCCGCGCAGAACGCACAGAAATATTATAAAAAATACAACAAGCAAAAGCGCACGCTTGCGGCGGTCGCACCGCAGAAAGCGGAGGCAGAATCCGACCTCGATTACACGGAAAGCATGCTTTCCGCTTTGTCCCGCGCGGAAAATACGCTGGATCTGACGGAAATCGAACAAGAACTGCGCGATACGGGGATTTTGCCGCCCGAAAAGAAAAAGTTAAAAAATGCGCCCGTCGTCCCCTTCCGCGTTTTTGCCGTGGGCAAATTCCGCATTTTTGCGGGGCGGAACAACGTTCAGAACGACAGGCTCCTGCGCGAAGCCGCCCCCGACGATCTTTGGCTGCATACGCAGAAATATCACAGTTCGCACGTGCTCATCCGCACGGAAGGGCGTAAAATCCCGGACGATGTACTCCTTGCCGCCGCCGAGATCTGCGCCTGTTTTTCGGACGCCAAACAAGGAAATAAAATACCCGTCGATTACTGCCAGCGCCGGTTTGTCAAAAAGCCGCCCAGAGCAAAAGCGGGCTTCGTTACGTACACCGATTTCAAAACCATCCTCGCCGACCCGAAACGCCATTCGGAACTGGAAATATGATTATCTCGCTTCGGCGAACAACCAAAGCAGGCAATCGCCGCTGTTGCATTTTTTGCAACAGCGGCGATTTTTTTAAGTGAGTACGCGTGCAGACAAAAAAATTTGTCTGCACGTGCGGTGATCTGAAAAGCATGCATAATAAACACATTTTATGAAAACCGGAACGTTCGGCGCACGTCAAACATCGGTTGAACGGTATCAGACTCTAGTCGGAACGCCGCTCAGCGACAACGAAGGATGGATTGAACGGCAGTCGGGCATCAGTTGAACGGAATTCGCACTTTAACTGAGCAGCTGTTGAACAGCGATCAGACAAAAATAAGGCGACAGTTGAAAGACAATTGAACGGCTGTTAAACAACTGTGGGATTTGTAAACTTACAGAAGATTTTTCCCGCGTAATTTTTGGAAAAAGCGCTTTTTTATGCAATTCTCTTGCCTTAGCGATGAATCCATGTTACAATACACGTGGTCATAAAAACATAGAATTGTGAGATAATACATGCAAGATACAACGATATCCGTCTGTTACAGCGGCAACAAAAGAGTTTTTCCGGGGCTTTTGCTTTCGGTGCTGTCGCTTGCCAAATACACACAGCGTCCGCTGCATATTTATATTCTTTCCATGGATCTGCACGAACAAAACGCGAATTATCTGCCGTTCAGCGAAAACCAGATCGATATTCTCAACACCGTTTTGCGGCAAAAAAATGAGAAAAGCTGCGCTGAACTTGTCGACGTGGGAGAATTCTTCCGCAAGGAACTTGCCGCAGGGAAAAACGCAAAAAATTATTATACGCCCTATGCACAGCTTCGATTGTACCTGTCCGAACTGGAGCAGATGCCCGACAAACTCATATATCTGGACATCGATACGATGGCGGCTTCGGATATCGGACAGCTGTATGATATCGACATTTCCGGTTATGAATACGCCGCGGCACTGGATTATATGGGCAAATTCTGGATCTCGCCCGTTTACTGCAACTCGGGCGTCTTGCTTTTAAATCTCCCCGAACTGCGCCGCACGAAACTTTTTCCGCGGGTGCGCGAATATGTGGCAAAGCACCGCATGATCATGCCCGACCAGACGGCTTTGCACCGCCTGCACAGAAAAAGAATGATCCTGCCCATGCGATTCAATGAACAGAGAGACATCAAAAAAGATACCGTCGTCAAGCATTTCTGCCGCGGAATATTCTGGCTTCCCTTTTTTCATATTTACAATATCAAGCAATGGGAACGCGACGCCGTCCACAAACGTCTGAAAATACATTACTACGACGATCTTTATGATCAATACGATCAGCTTGCAAAATCATACGATCTGGAGAAATAGCCATGTCTGATACAACGATCCATATCTGCTATTGCGGAAACAAAAAAATATTCCACGGAATGCTCCTTTCGGCCCTGTCGCTTGCCATGCGGACAAAACGCCCCCTGCACCTGTATATCCTGTCCATGGATCTGCACGAACAAGATCCCTCATATCTGCCTTTCAGCCAAAACCAGATGGACATCCTCAACGAGGCGCTCCGCGAATTCAATGCAGACAGCTGCGCAGAACAGAGAGATCTGCGCGATCTGTATCTTAAAATGCAAAAACACAACAAAAATGCCCATAATATGTACACTCCGTATGCCCAACTGCGGCTGTATCTGACGGAACTTGAAAATATTCCCGATAAGATCCTGTATCTCGACGTGGATACAATGTGCATGAAAGACGTCGGAGAACTCTACGACATCGATATTTCCGACTATGAATACGGCGCGGTCATCGACAATATCGGGAGAGTCTGGACAGACAAACATTACTGCAATTCAGGCGTTCTGCTCTTGAACCTGCCCAAGATCCGCCAAACCCACCTTTTCGAACGCGTTCGGCAGCGTATCTGCGAAAAATGGATGTGGATGCCCGATCAGTCCGCCCTGCATGAACTTGGCTCCGAACGGCTGTATTTGCCACGAAAATTCAACGAACAAAGCCGCAAACTGCGCGACGATACCGTCATCAAACACTTCTGCAAGGGCATCAAAGTCTATCTTTTCCTTCCCCTTCCCTATAACGTTAAGCAGTGGGAACGAAAAAAAGTTCATAAAAAACTCAAATATTTCTGTTTTGACGATATCTACCAAAAGTACGATGAGATCGCGAAAAAATATAATATCGAACAATAGTTTCTCGGCGGCTGCAAAAATTGCAGCCGCCGAGCTTTTTGAATTATATGCAGATAAACTTCCGCCAATATTTCTACGATTTAATTCATGCAAAGCCTGCGGGGCGCGACGCTATAAAGCGTCGCGCCCCGCAGGCTTTCCGATCTGGAAAATCAATTGTCTTTAAAGGTCGTCGGCATCCTGCACGGGCTTTTCGCCATCTGCAGGCGTTCCCGTATAACTGCCGTTGCTGTCATACGCCGAACGCATTGTCGACTTTTTCTTCTTTTTTACTTGCACGCTTTGCATGCTTTGCCGGATTTGCCGGTCGTCTTGTTCTGTGCAGATTTGCTGCTCTGCGTACTCTGCTTGCTCTGCGTGTTCTGTGTGTTCTGTTCTTTGCTGTTTTTCATCTTTTTACTCCTTTATTCATCGAAAGGTAAGGGAATTTCAACATAACCCTGTTTCGCTTTGCACAACGGGCAAATCTTCCACGCTTCTTTTGTCGTCGCGCGGTATCCGCACTGGCTGCACACCCACAGCGTAGGCTTGTTCCGTTTGTACAATACGCCGTCCTTGATCGCGTTCGACAGATAACGGAATACGATTTCATGATCCCGTTCCACGCCCGCAACACGTTCGTAAAGATCGGCTATGTCGTCGAATCCTTCTTCGCGCGCTTGTTTGGAAAATGTCGGATAAATCTCTTCATGTTCCGACTTTTCTCCGTGCGCAGCAAATTCCAGACCCTCCGCCAGGGTTCCGAATTGAAAAGGATAGCCCGCATTCAATTCGATGTTCGCGCTGTTTCCCGCCTTCTGTATGAGCGTATCGTAAAAAGTTTTGGCATGATAAGTCTCATTCTTCGCGATCGTGCGGACTACATCCGCAAGCACGGGGTACTCTTCTGCGATCGCAAGTTTTGCGATCAGCTGATAACGCATCCCCGCCTGGCTTTCACCCGCAAACGAACGGGCAAGATTGGTGTACGTTTTTGTCTTTTTGAACTGCATGGCAATCCTCCTTACGCACTACAGTATGGACGATTGCCGTCTCCATTATACAAGATATTTCAAAATTTTCGGGACACATGCAAAAAATATACACCTTTTATAAAAGAACCGAAGCATACACCGCCGCGGCTCTTTTGTAAATTTCCGAATGCGTTGCCGCTCTTTTCCGATCGTCTCCTTGCGCGCCTTAGCCGCAAGAATCGAGCCGAAACGTCCTTAAAAAACAGTCATTGTCCTAAGACGATATATAAGTCCGTCCTCCCGGGGCGCCGCTCAAACGATGCTTTTACAAAAAAACTCCCCGTTTTGAAAACAGGGAGTTGTATTTTAATGGAACAGCTGCGCGACCCAGCTGCCGAGCGGGAACTTTCCGTTGACAAATTCCTGAAACGGATTCGCCCCGAAAATGTATTTAAACAGAAAGCATTCCGAACATAGGTCGGAAGCGGAAGATACAGGCCCGAAATACGGAACAAACGTACCTGCGAGTACGCCGATCACCATCAAAACCGCCGCCGTGATCACGATCGAATATACGCCGCCCAAAACCCCGTCTATAATCTTAAACGCAATGTATTTGCGCAATCCTTTCAGAAGGGCTTTCACGATCGCCATCACAATGATCACGATAATTCCCAGTCCGATACAGATGATCACCGACTGAACGACCGAAGCCGCTTCCGCCGCATCCAGCTTTATCGGGGAGTTCCCCCCGACCAGAGATGAAAACAGGCTTTCCAGTTTTCCATGGAGACCCGCATTCGTCAAAGAATTGTTCAGCGTCGGCAAAAGCAGAACACATAAACCCGCCGTCAACGCAATATCTACCAGCCACCATGCTTTATTCAGAAAACCTTTCCGGTATCCGAAAAAAACATCAGCGCCAGAAACAATACAAAAATCACATCAATTACTATACTCATATTTTTCTCCAATGCAGCCGGCCCGCCGTGCATGCCCGAACTTATTGCAATCCGCCGCCGTATTTTTCCTTACCCTTGTAAAACGCCAGGAATATTCCGCGCACAAAATTTGCGCCCGCACCGACAAAGAATAATTTAGTCAAAGCACTGAACTGACCTACCCAGCAAAGTACCCCGAAAACCGCCAGAGCCACGATAAAGGCAAACCAGGTTACAAATCTGTGCCAACCCTTGCAACGGACACGCCCGAACAAGCTGAACAAAAGCGGAAAATCCAGCACCAACAACACAAAGTACAGCGGGATGCCATACAACAAAACATAATAACAGATATTGAGGCAAATCGAAGAGATCGTTGCGTTTCCCGCAAAAGAATGCGTCCGCACCACATTGTCCAAAAAGCCGAGAAACGCCGCGTTTGAACTCTTATTGACCAACGATTGGAATAAGTGTTTAACCGCGTCAAAGCCCGTAAACGAATAAGTTCCGCCGACCCACGCGACAAAAAACATTCCGATGCTCAGGCCGAGCAGAATAAGCGCAAAAACAGATATTACGATCCTGTTCACGCTGCGCTTGCTCTTGGCTTTCTTCCCCGTCTGCATGTTTGCATTCGCAAGCGGCGCACCGGCATAAGCCGTTCCGGCCGCTGCGGGTGCTGCCGCATACGGTGCCGCGTAAATCACGGCAGGCTGCACCGCCTGAACCGGCTGCTGCGCCGACTGTGTTTGCAGTGCCGTTCCGTATTGCTGTACGCGCGCCGCCTGTATACGGTCGATCTCGCCGTGCAGAGCTTTCAACTCGCCTTTCAGCTGGGCTACTTCCGATAAAAGCTCAAAGCGTTCTTTCATATTGTCCCGTCCCTGCTCCGTATGTACGCCGACCGTCCCGGCTGTCTGCGCCGGAGTCTGTACAGGCTGAGACGTCGCAATTTCGTTTTTATACGCATTGAGATTGTTCTTCATCTTGCTCAATACGCTGTCCAGGTCTTCTTCAAAGAGATAACCGCAATGCGGGCAGCGGACTTTCGAATCATCCGTCTCCCTTCCGCAATTTTTACAGATCTTCATGCTATTTCTCCCTGTTCATCAATTTGCACAAAATATAGATATTCATCATATTTACAGAAATGTGCTTATTAACATTATAATCGCAGAGAGGCTTTTTGTCAATCGCAAAGCCGCACTCGGACAAACAAACCTCTCAGAAAATTTTACCGGCCGCGATCTGCGGCCGGTACTGTCTGAGTTTATTTTTTATTGAAATTATCTTTCAGCGATACGATTTCCGAAAGGACAAGTTTTCCGCCTTCGGTGCACTTTTTATAGTATCCCGTACGCATCAGCTGGAAGGGTGTACCGTCCGCGGCCTGTGCCAGATACGGTTCCGCCTTCGCCTGCAAGATCCTTTCGCTTTCCGGATTCATACGTTCGGAAAAATCCTGTCCCGCATAATCCGCATCGCGCAAAAGGCTTTCGTACTGTCTTACCTCCGCATCCACACAAGTTTCTGCATTCACCCAGTGGATCACGCCCTTGACCTTGATCCCGCTCGTATCGTTCCCGCTGTGGCTTTCCGGAACGTATGAACACAAAACCTCGGTAACGTTCCCATCTTTATCCGTCAAAACATCGTCGCAATGCACGATATACGCGTTCTTTAAGCGAACGTATCCGCCCTTTTTCAGACGAAAATATTTCGGCGGAGGATCAAGCGAAAAATCCGTGCTTTCGATGTACAGATGTTTCCCGAATTTCACTTTGCGCGTTCCTGCCGCTTCATCCGTCTGGTTGACGTCAAAATCCAGCTCTTCCTCCCCTTCATAATTGGTGATCGTAAGTTTAAGGGGGAAAAGGACTGTCATGGCGCGTTCCGCATGTGCGTTCAGATATTCGCGCACGCACGCTTCAAAATAGGAATACTCACATTCGGAATTCGCTTTCGCAATGCCGATCCTGGAACAGAAATCGCGTACCGCCGCCGCAGGAATACCGCGGTTGCGAAGCCCCGAAAGCGTAGGCATGCGCGGATCGTCCCAACCGTGCACAAGCCCCTCTTCCACCAGTTTTTTCAGGTAACGTTTGCTCATTACGGTGTTCGTGATGTTCAGGCGCGCAAATTCGATCTGGCGCGGCTTGGGCGAAAATCCCAGTGTAAGGCCGACCCAGTCGTACAGCGGACGATGGTCCTCAAATTCCAGCGTGCACAGAGAATGCGTAACCCCCTGCAGATAATCACAGATCGGATGCGCATAATCGTACATCGGATAGATGCACCATTTATCTCCCGTGCGGTGATGCGTCGCGTGCAGAATACGGTAAATGACAGGGTCGCGCAGGTTCACGTTGGGCGATGCCATATCGATTTTTGCGCGCAGACACCTCTCCCCGTCCTTGTACTTTCCTTCCTTCATCTCGGTGAACAACTTCAGGTTTTCTTCCACCGAACGATTCCTGTACGGACTTTCCACACCCGGTTCCGTCAGCGTACCGCGCATGTTTTTGATCTCTTCCGCGGAAAGATCGCAGACAAACGCTTTTCCTTCCCGAATGAGCCGAAGCGCAAACTCATAAATGGTATCGAAAAAATCGGAGGCATAGCACTCGCGCGCCCACTCGTAGCCGAGCCAACGGATGTCCGCACGGATAGCATCCACAAACTCCGTTTTTTCTTTGGACGGATTGGTATCGTCAAAAAACAAATTGCATTTACCGTGGTATTTAAGTGCCGTTCCGAAATTTACATACATGCTCTTTGCGTGCCCGATGTGCAGATATCCGTTCGGTTCGGGGGGAAAACGCGTCTGGATCGACGTTACTTTTCCGTTTTCCAGATCTTCGTTGATAAATTGCTCGATAAAATTCGTTGCCTCGGGAATGTTCTTGTTCGTTTCTTCCATATTAAACTCCAAAATGCTTTAAAAACGCAGGACGTACTGCGTTTTTTTATACAAATTCACTGACAGCGCTCATTGCGCGTAAAACTTTTATCCGATGCGGAATTTTTCTGCATCGTTAATTTTTCGATTACGACAGTCCCACCGTTTCGCCGTTTTCGTCTATGTCGATATGCTCCGCCGCAGGATGTTTTCCCAGTCCCGGCATCAACATGATGCTGCCTGCCACCGCAACCACAAATTCAGCTCCGCCTTTCACGATGATATCGCGCACGTGAACTTTGAACCCGGTCGGACGCGCCAGCAATTTTGCGTCATCGGACAGCGAATACTGCGTTTTTGCAATGATCACGGGCATTTTGCCGTAACCGCGCTTTTCCGCCTCCGCAATCTTTTCTTCCGCAATCTCCGAAAACGTAACGCCGTCTCCGCCGTAAACATTTTTTACAACATCTTCGATCTTCTTACGGATCGGGTCATTCAGATCATACGAATAATGCAATTCACTCTTTTGCTCTGCCGCGGCACATACCGCCTTCGCCAGTTCTTCGCCGCCCTCGCCGCCTTTGAGGAACACATCCGTAAATACCGCTTTCGCGCCTGCTTTTTCCACACCGCTCATGACCGCTTCGATCTCCGCAGGCGTGTCCGTTGCGAAACGGTTCATCGCTACAACGACCGGTTTTTGATATACCGTACGCATATTTTCGATATGCTTGAACAAATTCGGCATACCCTTTTCCAGTGCGGTAAGATCTTCTTTCGAAAGGTCTGCCTTGTCTGCACCGCCGTGCAGTTTCAGCGCTTTCACCGTCGCCACGATCACGATACAGTCAGGCTGTATCCCCGCCACGCGGCATTTCGTATCCAGGAATTTCTCCGCACCCAGATCCGCACCGAACCCTGCTTCCGTAACGACCCAATCCGCCAAAGAAAGCGCCGTATAAGTCGCCAGAATACTGTTACAGCCGTGCGCAATGTTCGCAAACGGCCCGCCGTGCACGATCGCAGGCGTCCCCTCCAGCGTCTGAACGAGATTCGGCTTTATTGCGTCTTTCAACAGCACCGTCATCGCGCCTTCCGCTTTCAGATCGCGCGCATATACATATTCACCCTTGCGGTTTTCCCCGACTATAATATTTCCGATACGGCGTTTCAGATCCTTGATCGATGTCGCCAGGCAAAGGATCGCCATGATCTCGGAAGCTGCGGTGATCTCAAAATGCTCTTCACGCTCCACGCCCTCGCCTTTCTGCCCGACCGTTATATTGCGCAGCGCACGGTCGTTCATGTCCAGACAGCGCCTGAAATAAATCTTTTCGGGATCGATGTCCAGCTCGTTCCCGCGGAAAATATGATTGTCCAGCATCGCGCACAGCAGATTGTTTGCCGCCGTGATCGCGTGCAGATCGCCCGTAAAATGCAGATTGATGTCTTCCATCGGTACCACCTGGGCATATCCGCCGCCTGCCGCACCGCCTTTGATCCCGAAAACGGGTCCGAGCGACGGTTCACGCAGCGCCAGGCAAACTTTCTTGCCGAGACGCGCCATTCCGTCGGCAAGCCCGATGGAAACCGTCGTCTTGCCTTCGCCCGACGCCGTCGGATTGATCGCCGTAACCAAGATCAGCTTTCCTTTCCTCTTGGAAAAATCGACCGAAAGTTTCGCCTTGTACTTGCCGTACCGCTCCATACTGTCTTCGTCTACGCCCAGTTTCGCCGCTATTTCTCCAATGTCGCGCATTTTACAGCGCTTTGCAATCTCAATATCGCTCAACATTCCGTTCTCCTCCAATCTTTCTGTACTTTCTCTGCCTCAGGCGCAATTTGCCGTATAAAAATTAAATCCGTTTTCATCCCGCCGCTCAATGTCCGCAATCGTGCGGCAGACGCAGCGTTTCATATCCTGCCACATAATATCCGTCCTGCAGTTGAAACCCGAACCGCGTTAGATCCGTACCCCAGACGTCTCGCGTCTTGACCGACTTTACAAAATCATTCATGCATTTATTGATCAGCGTACGCAGCATCAATTCTTTCTGCGTGCATGCCGCATCCAAGACGAGTTCCCCGTCCTTCATGCCGCCGCCGTACACGCCCTGCCCGTCCGACAGCTCGTAATAAAACGCATAACCATCTTTTTTTCTGCATAATACGGATAACATAAGCACATTATAACACAAATTCTTGCGAAACGCAAAAAAACTTGTGCTCACAGACCAAATTGTGGTATAATTTTTTTACGTTGGCTTGCCCTTTTCGTTTCGGATCCGGACAAGCCGGTCAAAAATACAACAATCGGAGAACCAACCTCTATGGATGCTGCCATCTTACAGGCACTTGAAAAAATTCGCTGTCCGTTCCTGGACGTATTCTTTTCTGTCTTTACCGCACTCGGCGAAGAGTTTGTCATCGCGGCGATCATTGCCGTCGTTTATATCTGCTTTTCCAAACGCATCGGAGAACAGGCACTCGTTACGGTCATGACCGCCAGCAGCATTACCACCGGCGTAAAAAGCGCCGTGCGCAGGCTTCGCCCCTTCGTTGCCGGGACCGTGGATAAAGTAAACGTGGACAATTTTGTCGTATCCACAGCCGATCTCGATCCCGACATGAGCTTCCCCAGCGGGCACGCCACTGCGACGAGCAGCTTTTTCACCACGCTTGCCATCCGTATCCGCAAACCGCTCGCCATTGTCCTGAGCGCCCTGTTCGTAATTCTGGTCATGCTCTCGCGCCTGTATCTGGGAGTACATTATCCGACCGACGTGCTCACAGGCCTTGCGATCGGCGTTGCCTGCGCTTTCTTATGGAATCTCGTCTATGCCAAATGGTACAATGCGCGCCTGTATATCTATCTTGTGATCGCAGTTCTGACCATTCCGCTCCTGTTCATTGAGCGCACGGCAACGCATTCCATGTTTCAGATCTCCGCGATCACCCTCGCGACCGCCGCAGGCCTTTGGATCGAAGATAAATTTATTCGTTTCGAAGACACGAAAAACTGGCTGCACAGATTGTTCCGACTGATCGTCATCGGAGTAGTTGCCCTGATTCCGTTTGTTCCCATGCACTTGCTTCTGCCTGACAATAACTGGTTTGATTTTCTGAAATATTTCGTTACCCTTTTTCTTGCGATGACGGCGGCTCCTTACCTGTTCGTGAAGTTAAAAATATAAATAGTATGCGAATCCGCATGCAATCCGTTGACTTTACTTTGCAAAACAAGTAAAATAATAAAGAAATTTTTGGTATTGAGGTACATCATGACAGATAAACACGCAGTAACGATGGATAAGATCGTAAACCTTTGCAAAACGCGCGGGATCATTTTCCCCGGCAGCGAAATTTACGGCGGCATGGGGAACACCTGGGATTACGGCCCCGTAGGCGTGGAGATCAAAAATAACATCAAACGCGCATGGTGGAAAAAATTTGTCCAGGAAAGCGATAACTCTTACGGTGTGGACGCGGCGATCCTGATGAATTCGCGCGTCTGGGAAGCCAGCGGTCATACTGCTTCCTTTACCGACCCGAAAATGGACTGTAAAGAATGCAAAGCCCGTTTCCGTGCAGATAACCTGATCGAAGCGCATTCCAAGGGCAAAGTCAATCCCGACACCATGACCAACGAGGAAATGGAAGCATACATTGCAGAACATAAGGTCGCCTGCCCGAACTGCGGCAAGCATAACTGGACGCCCATCCGCACGTTCAACCTGATGTTCGAAACCTCCCGCGGCGTTACCGACGAGAGCCAGAATAAAATTTATCTGCGTCCCGAAACGGCGCAGGGCGAATTCGTAAACTTTCTGAACGTTCAGCGTACCACACGCGCAAAAGTGCCTTTCGGCATCGCGCAGATCGGTAAAGCGTTCCGCAACGAAATCACCCCGGGCAACTTTATCTTCCGCACCATCGAATTCGAACAGATGGAACACCAGTGGTTCTGCAAAGAAGGCACCGATCTTCAATACTACGAAGAATATAAACAGAAAGCCAAAAACTTCCTGCTCGGTCTCGGGTTCAAGGAAGAACATCTGCGGTTCAAGGATCACGACAAACTTGCGCATTACGCAAAATCTGCCTGCGACATTCAGTACCTCTTCCCGATCGGCTGGTCGGAACTCAACGGAATTCACGACCGCACCAATTACGACCTTTCCCGCCATCAGGAATATTCGGGCAAGAACATGAATTATCTTGACCCCGTAACCAATGAAAAGTACATCCCCTACGTCGTGGAATACTCCATCGGCGCAGACAGACTCATGCTGGCAGTCCTTTGCGAAGCGTATGAGGAGGAAGAACTCGAAGGCGGCGATGTCCGTACCGTCATGCACTTCCACCCTGCTCTCGCGGCTTACAAAGCGGCCGTGTTGCCTTTGCAGAAAAATCTTTCGGAAAAGGCACGCGAAGTCTACAAGAAACTTGCAAAGAAATTCATGGTTACCTACGACGAAGCAGGCTCGATCGGCAAACGCTACCGCCGTCAGGATGAGATCGGAACGCCTTTCTGCATCACCATCGATTTCGATACGCTGGAAAACAATTCCGTTACCATCCGCGACCGCGATACCATGGCGCAGATCCGCCTTGACATCGACGAGATCGCTCCCTATATCGAAAAAGCGCTGGAACACTGATTTTATAAAAATTTACGCCGCGAAAACGTTTTCGTTTTCGCGGCATTTTTTTGTTTAAAAAGTTTTTACTTCCACAAAATTTTCTTTTAAGATATGCGCTTCGGAAAAATAATTTGATACCGAAATTCTTGCGCAAAACAGTTTGCATAGCGGCTCCTGCTCTGCCATTTTCAAATGATTCTTTATCTGAAAAAATTTTTACTTGACTTTCGATTTGCATGCCGATCATGTGGCTGTTCGCAAACGATTTTGCGGACAGCCGCAAATCCCGAACCGCGATAAAATCTGTCCGCGCAACTGCTTTTGCGCGGACAGATTTTGCAATTTTTAATTGCAAAAACGCAGTCGGGGAAGCAAAAATATTTGCGTCCCCGACTGCATTTCTTATACCCCAAACAAAATATTAAAGACATACCGCCGAGTCTTTTTCTTTCCGAATCAACCGAACAGGAATAGATTTATCCAGTTCGGCATCGTATGCCACAATTATATAAAATTTGTTTTTCAGATTGAAAAGATATCGCTGACGTTTTTCCGTTACACTGCACCTATGCTTCTTTTGCTCCCCACCCGCCATAAACATATACGAAATTTTCGGATCGAAACCACTCTCTTTCCAACCCGCAGATTTTGCACAATACAACCTGCCCGAACGTATGATCCGATCCGCAAGATATTCTTTTTTCTTACATATATGCAATCCGATAATCCCTGGCACGAGACTCATTAATCCTATCAAAGCAAAAGCAACAAAACCCCAATTCAGCAAGATCATCAAAACGGCGGCCGCACAAATCATTAAAATACCTATCCCCACTGCTATCCAAGCAAAATACCGAATTATCTTATACTCCCTTGAACACTCCGGTTCTGCCTCTTTTCGAAAACTCCCTTCATTCTCCTGTAAAAACGCACTTGCCTCTTCCAAAGTATGAAATCTCAGCGCACTTTCTGCGTCGCTGTGAAAAAGTATTTCGCCGTCCTTTTGCAGTGTGTAACCAAATGTCCTTTCCTTTTGCATATCCCCCTCCATATTTAATTATACTCTGCCGCCTTTTACCTGTCAACCCGCTATCATTTTTTGATAAAAGTTTTATCGGCTTTCCGCAGATTGGCATAAACTGCAACCGTACAGCAACGGCAAGCTGAGAACGAAAGCTTTTACGGTATACCGGCCCGTATGCCGCACTGCTCGCAAACCGTAAAAAATTTGTCGCCGATACCAGAATAATTTTTTTTACAGCAAAAAAGGCGCGGGAATCCCGCGCCTTTTGGCTAAGCCTTTTCGCTTTTCCGCGAAAGGAATTATTCAATTTCGATCTTATGCTCCTGCGGACGCGAAGGCGATTCTTTCGGGATCGTAACGGTCAAAATACCGTTTTCATACTTCGCTTTGACGTCCTCTTTCTGCACATCCCCGACATAGTAGCTGCGGCTGCAGGAAAAACTGCGTTCACGATGAATGTAATTTTCCTTCTTGTCCCCGTCCTGCTTTTCCGCTTTCCGGACGGAAATATTCAGATACCCGTCTTTCAGATCAATGCCGATATCTTTCTTGTCCATACCGGGCATTTCGACTTCCATTACATAATCATTTTCCGTTTCCTTGATATCCGTACGCATGTACTTGTGTCCGTTGTTCCTGCTATAGAATGCAGGGAAGAAATCATGCATCGCTTCATCAAAGAAATCATAATCCGAATAATTGTTCTTTCTCGTCAATTCATTTTTCATAAAAATCATCTCCTTCTAAGTTAGCACTTACTTTTATTAAGTGTTAGCACTCTCTTTCTGAGATTGCTAACATTATACCACTTTAAAATTATATGTCAAGCATTTTGAAGAAAAAAATTAAAATTTTTTAAAATTTTTTTTATCTGCACTTTTTCCCGAAAATTTTGCGCTCGGCGACGGAAAAATCAGCCTTATTTACCATGATACAGCTTAAGCCTGAAAAGCCCTTTCCTTTTATATTTATTTTAAGAACAATCTTTTCCTGCACCGCCCCCTCACAGATCTGTTTTCTGCCGTAAAAATTATTTTAAGAAAGGCTGCCCGCAAATTTTGCGAGCAGCCTTTCAGCCTTACATTCTGCCTTACACCCAACGCATGCCGAAAATCGTAAAACTTGATTTGCGGCACGCAGCCATGGAACAAAAACGAGGCGGCGGGGAAATTTTAGCCCCGCCGCCTCGCTTTTGTTCCATATATACTGCAAACACAATGTCTGCCGCCTCTGTAATTTTTTACTATTCAAAAAAAGTTTGCATCCTGCACAAGACAAGTATTCTTCAGAAAGCGGCCAACCGAAAAAAGCCGAACCTGTTTGCAATTACTCCATGTATTTTAAACAGTTTTACCCTGTTTTAATCTGTTTCAAACATTCTGAAGAACTCGCGCACCGCAAAAGACGGGGCGGCACCCTTCGGAAAGGCGATCCCGACGGAACGCGCGGGAAGAGCCGGTTCGGTTTTGATTTCGAACAATGTTTTGTCTTCCGAAAGTTCCCGTTTTACATATTCTTTCGGAACGCACGCAATCCCCACACCGTTTTTTGCAAGCTGAATCATCAATTCCAGGCTTCCGCACTCGATTTCCGGATGCAGGTGGATCCCGATGGAATGAGAAAAGTTAATGATGGCTTTGCGCGTAACTGTATTTGTATCCAGCATAAGCAAGGGATAGTCGTGCATATTTTTCAAAGGCTGAACATTTTCTGCTAGGGCAGCAAACTTTTCATTTGCCACAAACGTATCATGCAGAGGCATGATCGCACTTGAAAGAATAAAATCTTTGTCGTCGACGGGCAAGTTTAAAAAAGCGATGTCGCATTTATTGTTTTTGAGAAGTTCCAATGTCTCCGTCGTGATACAGTTGATCAGATTCAGTCTGACATCCGGATATTTTTCATGGTATTGTGCGATCTTATCGATGAGAACATAGGAAAAAATCGTATCCGACGCACTGATACGGATGGTGCCCGTCGCTTTTGTATTGATTTCTTTCAGCTTATTTTCCGCCGCATCCAGTTCACCGAGCGCCTTCTCGACGATATCGAAAATCTGTTTTCCGCCCTGCTCCGAAAGCTCCATGCCGCGGTGCGTACGGTTGAACAGTGAAGCACCCAACTGCCCTTCCAGCTGCTTGATGGCCTGCGAAACCGCCGGCTGACTGATAAACAACTCATCCGCCGCACGCGTAAGGCTACCGCACTTCGCGACCGTATAAAAAACCCTGTACAATTCCAGATTGACCATGTCATGTTCTCCTGTAGCTGACAGCCCTTGCGCAAGGATCACTTTCCGACGCAGAACTTTGCAAAAATTTCATCTATGATACGTTCGTTCGCCGTTTCTCCGCTGATCTCTCCCAACGCTTCCCACGCCGATTTCAAATGAATTCCCAATAAATCCAACGGTACCTTCCCGCAGACCGAAAGCGCTTCGCGTATATCCGACAGCGCACGGCACAGCGCCGCATAATGTCTCTCTTCGATCAGAAATTCCCCGTCCGCCGTATAGTCCTGCATACAGCGAGCGAACATTTCTTCCCGCAATTTTGTAATATTTTCACCCGTCTTTGCGGAAACACGGATGTCCGCAGGAGGATCGCATACGCCTTCCCCCAAGTCTGTCTTATTATAAACGACCAGTTTTTTCTTCTCCGCCAAAGAATCGTAAATTTTCCTGTCTTCCTCGGAAAGTTTTTCCGAAGCATCCAAAATAAACAGGACCAGATCCGCCCCGTCGATCAGCGTCTTTGCACGCGAAATGCCGATACTTTCGATCTCGTCCCAGCTTTCACGGATGCCTGCCGTGTCATAGAGATTAAACCGTACGCCGTCAATTTCGAGCGTTCCTTCGACAACGTCGCGCGTCGTACCCGCCACCGACGAAACAATGGCTTTATCTGACCCTAAAAGCGCATTCAGAATAGAACTTTTTCCCGTATTCGGTTTTCCCGCCAGCACGACCGAAACGCCTTCCTTGATCTTGCGGCCCGTCTTATAGGTGGAAACCATCTTTTCCAGACGCCCCGCCATTTCCGAGATCCGCTCTTTCACGTCTTTGAGGTCGGTATGTTCGATATCCTCTTCGGGAAAATCGATATCCGCATCGATTCCTGCCAGAATTTCCGTCAGCTGCGCCTGCAATTGTGCGACTCCGCCGTTAAGGCGCTCGGAATAGAGCATATATCCTGCCCTGACTTCCGCTTCGCTCTCGCCGTTGATCATGTCGATCAGACCTTCCGCCGACGAGAGGGACAGTTTCCCGTTCAAAAACGCGCGGCGCGTGTATTCGCCGCGTTCCGCAAGGCGGCATCCCAACGAAAGCGCACGCCTCAATATACCGCGCGCTATGCTCGTTCCGCCGTGGCAATGGAATTCCACGACATCCTCTCCCGTAAAACTGTGCGGAGCCTTAAAATAAACGCACAATCCGTAATCGCGGAACGTCCCGCCGTCGATCTCTCCCGGATACATTCTCTGCGGTTCGAAATCGGATACAGCTCGTTTTCCCGACGGGAAAAACATCTTTTGCGCAACCGAAAGCGGATTTTCTCCGCTCAGACGTATGATCGCCACGCCGCCTTTCCCCGGCGGTGTGGATATTGCAGCTATTGTATCGCTAACCATAATCCTGCTCCTGATTATCGAAAATTATACCATACTCTGCCCGATTTGTCAATCGGGGTCGGGTTTTCGGGCAAAATTGCCGTGTGCCGCGCAGATTTTGCGCGACACACGGCAATTTTCTTTACTTGACTATACGAACCTCCCGAACTTGCTCAATGCCGGCGCAGCAACGCTCTTGCCATTGAATCGCTCCGAAAATTTTCTGTTTCCGCCCGTCAGGAAGAAAAATGATCGGGATCCTGCGGCGGATCCTTGCGATCCTGCCCGCCGTCTGCATTCTGACCGCTGCCGTCTGATCCGTTTCCGTTCTGATTTTTAAACTCACCGAACGGATCCTGCTCCGAAGACTTGTTTTCTCCGGAAGAAAACTCGCCGAACGGGTCATCCGGTTTTTTCTCCGGCCCGCCGTAAGGCGCCTGCCCGTTCTGTCCGTAAGGGCCGCCATAAGGATTGCCGTAAGGATTCCCATACGGATTCCCGTACGGAGGGCGGCCGTATTGCGCCTGTTGCATGCGGCGGATCTGTTCCATGCGGGCTTGCAAGTACTTTTCGTAATCGACAAATTTGCGGTTGCGGAACGCAAACGCAAGAATTCCCGCAACCGGCAGGAAAACACATACAACGTCCAGCCAGATATACGACTGCGGCGCATAACCGCGGAAAAATCCCATATACAGGAACACGCTCAGCACGGCGTAAATAACCATGAAAATATATTCGGCAATGTATGCAACGTTCATAACCGTTACGAACTTCTCAAATTCGCTGCTAAACTGTAAACCGTAGGACGTAACATTATTTTCTGTCGAAACCACGATCTCGTAAAGGTTGTTCGCATATGCATACGCCAAGGGGAAGTAATTCAGCGCATAGCAAATACACAAACAGATTTCGGCGATCATCGTCAGTAGCCCGAAAAAATCGATCTTTGTCCTACCGACACGCACCGCCCCTGCCAGCTTGCCCATCAGCCAGGTGCTGGCAAACGGTACAAATGCGCACCAGACATATTTCTTCATTTCTCTGTTTTTCGCCATCGTCGAGAGTCCGATTGCTTTCAGCGCGTAAAATACCGCGTAAATAACCAATGCGATAATGATTGCCATGTATATTGGCAACACATCCCGCCCATAAGCCGCTTTGATTCTGGGATCGCAAAATGAAAAGATCACCCCGAATATCACAAAAAATTCCATAATTACCCCGTTTCGGATCAGATTTTCCGAATCTTTTTATATTTTCGTCAGGTTTCAGCGAACAGATCGCAACCGTATTCGGCACGCAGGAGAGTAAGCCCCTTTGCCGGCATCGTCTTTCCCAAAAGATCGCGCCCCCCGCCCCGCAGCGCAGACACGACCGATCCTTCGGAAATTCTGCCGCAACCGTAATCCAACAAAACTCCTGCCATAATGCGCACCATATTGTATAAAAAACCGTTGCCGCATACGTCTATGTCCAGCCCCCGCATCTTTGTGCAGTCTTGCGACCACGGCGTCAGACTGACCGAATACACCGTACGCACCGTCGTCTTTACCGACGAACCCGTTGCGGAAAACGCCGCAAAATCATGCTCGCCTTCCAATAATTTTGCACATTCACGCATGCGCGCAAGCTCCAGATCTGCCGAAACCCGCACCGCATACCGCTCCAGAAGAGGTATTTCCCGCTTAGAAAAGTATATGCTGTAACGATAGGTTTTTTTCTTCGCCGACCGACAGGCATCGAAGGAATCATCCGCCCGCGCACTTTCCAGCACCCGCACATCCGCAGGAAGCACCGTATTCAGCGCGTCCGCAACGCGTGCGGGCGTAATGCGGATCGCATCGTCCAGCGCAAAGTTACAGATCTGCCCCGCCGCGTGTACGCCGGCATCCGTCCGTCCGCTTCCCGTTACCCGCGAAACAATGCCGAACCGTTCCGTTACCGCCCGTTCCAGTTCTCCCTGCACAGTCCTGCCGTTCTCCTGGATCTGCCAGCCGCAAAAATGCGTACCGTCATAACAGACTTTCATTACTATATTCATAGTTTGCACCATTTTCAGCACAACGTATGCGCTTTTTTACAACATCATCCCAAAAAATAATTGAGAATCGCAAACTTGCCGCCGAAGTAAATATTCAAAAACACCACGCCGGTGATCAGCCCCGCCAGCAAAACCAGCCCTACTGCGTCGCGCCAGCCGAATGTAAGTTTTTTGTACTTCGTCCTGCCCTTCGAACCGCTGTAACAGCGCGCATCCATCGCATCGCCCAAATCTTCCGCCCTGCGGAACGCACTCACCAAAAGAGGCACGAGTACGGGGATCATCGCCTTTGCACGCTTGATCAGCCCGCCCGTTTCAAAATTTGCACCGCGCGCTTTCTGCGCCGCTATAATGCGGTTGGTCTCATCGATCAGCGTCGGGATAAACCGCAGAGCAATGCTCATGATCAGCGCCAGTTCATGTACGGGAAAACGAATCCATTTGAGCGGCGTAAGCAGGCTTTCGATCCCGTCCGTCAAAGCGACGGGCGTCGTCGTCAGCGTCAGCACGGACGTTCCCAATACGAGCAAGAACAGCCGCATCGCCAAAAAAATCATATTGATGATCGATTCCCAGGAAATCGTGATCACCCACCACTGCGCCAGAATATGCAGATCGCTCGACGAAGAGTAAAAAAACAGGTTCAGAACAGCAGTAAATATGATAATAAAGAGGATCATTTTCACCGACCGCAGGACGCTACCTGCCGGTACGCGCGAAAATGCGACCGCAACGATCAGAAACAGCGTTACCGCCGCCAGTCCGAAAAAGTTGTTCGCCAGAAAAATCGCCACGATATACGCAATGACAAGCACGATCTTCGCCCGCGGATCCATCCTGTGTACAAACGACTGCGTGGGATAATATTGCCCGAACGTTACATCATTCAGCATGACGTTCACCGCCTTTCCCGTACAGGGCCAATACTTTTTCCACAAAATCGTCGCAGGTAAAATCCGTATCGATTCTGTATCCCTTTTCTTTCAAAATTCGCGCGCATTTTGCGGTAACGGGTATATCCAATCCGAGCGAAAGCAACTCTTCGCTGCGGGAAAAAATCTCCGAAGGTTTTCCTTCCATGACCACCTTGCCCGCCGAAAAAACCGCCGCACGCGTACAGTTTTCCGCGATCTCGTCCATGTCGTGCGATACGATGATGATCGTCTTGCACCAGCCGCCGTGAATGGAATGCAAAAGTTCCATCAGCTCTTTCTTTCCCAAAGGATCCAGTCCCGCCGCAGGCTCGTCCAGGATCAATATCTCCGGCTTTGTTACGATCACCCCTGCAATTGCCACGCGGCGTTTCTGCCCGCCCGAAAGCTCGAACGGCGACGCATCCTTTACCGCTTCCCAGTCCAATCCGACCGTTTCCAGCGCTTCCCTGACCGCCGCCCGCGATTCTTCCTCGTTCAGGTCTTTGCGGAAATTTTTCAGGCCGAACACGACATCCTTTTCCACCGTTTCGGCAAACAATTGGTATTCCGGGTACTGGAACACCATCCCGACCTTGCTGCGAAGCTCCAAAAAGTTGCACTTTTTCTCCGCGAGATCGTAATCGCCGATCTTCAGATATCCGTCCGTAAGCTTCAAAAGCCCGTTCAGATGCTGTACAAACGTGGATTTTCCGCTTCCCGTATGCCCGATGATCCCGAAAAACTCGCCTTCCTTGATTTCGATATCCACACCGTCCAGCGCCGTACTGGCAAAAGGCGACTTCGGATTATAAACATATTTCAGCCCTTTTGCAACGATCCGCATATTTCCTCCGCCAGTTCCTCTGCCGTAAACGCATTCCCGACGGGCATACCCGCCTCCTGCAGACGTTTACAGATATATGCTGCGCGCGGCAGCGTCAGATTGTATGTCTCCAGTTCCTCGCTTCGCGCAAAAATCTCTTCGGGTGCACCGTCCATCACCACTTCGCCGCGATGCATCACGATCGCACGATCGGCCTGCAACGCTTCGTCCATAAAATGCGTGATCAGGATCACCGTCATGCCCTGCTCTTTGTTCAGACGGCGCACCACGTCCATGACTTCCCTTCTGCCTTTAGGATCGAGCATAGCCGTGGATTCGTCCAGGATCATGATTTTCGGCAGGATCGCAAGCACGCCGGCAATCGCAATGCGCTGTTTCTGTCCGCCCGAAAGGCGCGACGGCGTCGCATGGCGGAATTTTTCCATCCCCACCGCCTTCAGCGCAAAATCGATACGCCTGCCGATCTCCTCGCGCGGCACGCCGATATTTTCGGGGCCGAACGCCACATCGTCTTCCACGATGCTCGCCACGGTCTGGTTATCCGGGTTCTGAAACACCATTCCCGCGCTCTTGCGGATCTCAAAGGTATTCTTCTCGTCCAGCGTATCCATGCCGAAAACCGTAACGCGGCCGGATACAGGCTCCAAAAGCGCATTGATCAGTTTTGCCAGCGTACTCTTTCCGCTGCCGTTTCTGCCCAGGATCGCCACAAACTCGCCTTCATGGATCGTCAGCGTTACACCGTTGACGGCAAACGTGCTATCATCATCCCTGTAGGTATATTTTACATTGTCGAAATGTACCGCTTCCATAGCTCAACATTATAACAAAAACGGAAAATTTATACAACGATTTTGAGGCTCACGGAACGTATTTTCATGCGTTCTTGATAAATCTTTGACAATTTTCACCGATTTATATTGACTAATCTTTGAAAAAACATTATAATAAGGAAGGAGTTTTGCGGAATATATTCTGCATTTGCTCCGCTTATTTTTGTAAAACTAACTATCGGAGGTTCTATTTCCTATGAAGAAGATGACGATTGACGGCAATACCGCCGCCAGCCACGTCGCTTACGCATTCTCTGAAGTTGCGGCTATTTATCCTATCACCCCCTCTTCGCCGATGGCGGAAGTTGCGGATGAATGGGCTACCGCGGGCAGAGTGAACATGTTCGGTCAGAAACTGCGCCTTGCCGAAATGCAGTCGGAAGGCGGTGCCGCAGGCGCCGTACACGGCTCTCTTTCCGCCGGTGCTCTGACCACGACATACACCGCCAGCCAGGGCCTTTTGCTCATGATCCCGAATATGTACAAGATCGCGGGCGAATTGCTCCCGACCGTGTTCCATGTCAGCGCCCGCGCGATCGCCGCGCATTCGCTGAACATCTTCGGCGACCATCAGGACGTTATGGCTTGCCGCCAGACCGGTTTTGCGATGCTCGCTTCCTGTTCCGTTCAGGAAGTTATGGATCTTGCGCTCGTTGCGCACCTTTCCACGCTCAGAGCAAAAGTGCCGTTCCTGCACTTCTTTGACGGCTTCCGCACTTCCCACGAAGTATCCAAGATCGACGTCATCGACTACGACGAAATGAAATCGCTCGTCGACATGAAAGACATCGACGATTTCAAGAGCCGCGCTCTGAACCCGGAACACCCGATCCAGAAAGGTACCGCGCAGAACGGCGACACCTACTTCCAGAACCGCGAAACAGCGAACAAATATTACCTCGCTACCCCCGCGATCGTACAGGAAATGATGGACAAGGTTTCCAAACTCACGGGCAGAAGCTATCACCTGTTCGATTATTGCGGCGCTCCCGACGCGGAAAATGTCGTCGTGATCATGGGCAGCGGTGCGGACGCTATGGAAGAAACCATCAACCGCATGAACAAAGAAGGTCATAAAGTCGGCTTGGTCAAAGTCCGTCTGTACCGTCCGTTCGTTGCGGATGCGTTTGTTGCGGCACTGCCGAAGACCTGCAAAAAGATCGCAGTCCTCGACCGCACGAAGGAACCCGGCTCTCTCGGCGAACCCCTCTACCTCGACGTTTGCTCCGCACTCTTCGAAAAGGGCATCAACAAGATCAAAGTCGTCGGCGGACGTTACGGCCTCGGTTCCAAAGAGTTCAACCCGTCCATGTGCTACGCGGTTTACAAGAACCTCGAATCCAAAAAACCGAAGAACCACTTCACCGTTGGTATCTACGACGATCTGACCAATACATCCCTCGACTTCTCCGAGAAGTACGATGCGGCTCCCGAAGGCGCGATCTCCTGTAAGTTCTACGGGCTCGGCTCGGACGGCACGGTCGGCGCCAACAAGGATTCCATCAAGATCATCGGCGACCACACCGATATGTATGCTCAGGCATACTTCTTCTACGATTCCAAGAAATCGGGCGGCATCACCGTTTCGCACCTCAGATTCGGTAAAACCCCGATCCAGTCTTCCTACCTCATCGACAGCGCCGACTTCATTGCCTGCCATAACCCGTCCTACATCACGCGCTATGACATGCTCTCCGACGCAAAGGAAGGCGGTAAATTCCTTCTGAACTCCCCTTGGAATACTCTGGAAGAGCTCGAAAAGAATCTGCCTGCAAAAGTTAAACAGCAGATCGCGAAGAAACATCTTAAATTCTACAATATCGACGGTATCGGCATCGCGTCCCAGATCGGCCTGAACGGCAAGACGAGCACGATCATGCAGTCGGCATTCTTCTACATCAACGATTCCATCATGCCTTACGAACAGGCGGCAGACTTCATGAAGAAAGCTGTCTACAAGAAATTCTCCCGTAAGGGCGATGCAGTCGTCAACATGAACTACGCGGCGATCGATTCCGCAAAGAGCGGACTCGTCGAAGTCAAATACCCTGAAAGCTGGGCTACCGCGACCGACGGCGCTCCGATGGTTTCCGTTGCGGATAACGAATACTTCAAGAACGTCGTTCATCCGATCCTCGTTCTGGAAGGCGACAAACTGCCTACTTCCGCATTCAACGCGGACGGTTCTGTTCCCGTCGGAACGACCAAATACGAAAAACGCGGCGTAGCGGTCAAAGTACCGAAGTGGATCACTGAAAACTGCATCCAGTGCAACCAATGCTCGTTCGTCTGCCCGCACGCTTGTATCCGTCCCGTCGTCATCGACGATGCGACCGAAAAGCCCGCAACGTTTGTTACCAAACCCACGACCGGACTCAAAGGCACGCAGTTCCGTATGCAGGTTTCTCCTCTGGATTGCATGGGTTGCGGCGTCTGCGCGAATGTCTGCCCCGGCATGAAAGGCAACAAAGCGCTCGTTATGGTACCGCTGGATGAAGTCGTTGACGCCGATGCGAAGAACTGGGAATTCGCGCAGGAAGTCAAACAGGCAGATACTTCTTCCATCAAACGTACGACCGTAAAGGGAAGCCAGTTCAACCAGCCTCTGTTCGAGTTCTCCGGCGCTTGCGCAGGATGCGGCGAAACACCTTATGTCAAAGTTGTAACCCAGATGTTCGGCGACCGCATGGTCATCGCGAATGCAACGGGTTGCTCCTCCATCTACGGCGGTTCCTCCCCTACATGCCCTTACACCGTAAACAAAGAAGGCCACGGCCCCGCTTGGGCGAACAGCTTGTTCGAAGACAATGCGGAATTCGGTTTCGGTATCAACCTCGCTTACAAGGCACGCCGTGAAAAACTGGCGGCGGAAGTTACGCAGCTGGCTGAAAAGTGGGCTGACTTTGCAGAAGGCAAAGCTGCTTGCGAAGAATGGCTCGCCAACATGAACGACGCAGAAGGCAGCAAAGCGGCGGCTGAAAAACTTATCAAGGCTTGCGAAGGCTGCAAAGACTGCGGTTGCGACTGCGACGCGCTCTGCAAAGAAGTCCTCAAAGCGAAAGACTGCCTCGTCAAGAAATCCGTCTGGATCTTCGGCGGCGACGGCTGGGCTTACGATATCGGTTACGGCGGTCTCGACCACGTCCTCGCTTCGGGCGAAGATGTCAACGTACTCGTGCTCGACACCGAAGTTTACTCCAATACGGGCGGACAGGCATCCAAATCCACGCCGACCGGCTCCGTTGCGAAGTTTGCTTCCTCCGGTAAGAGAGTCAAGAAAAAGGACCTCGGCATGATGGCAATGAGCTACGGTTACGTGTACGTCGCTCAGGTCGCTATGGGCAGCAATAAACAGCAGTTCCTGAACGCGATCGTCGAGGCGGAAAAATACCATGGACCGTCCCTCATCATCGCCTATGCACCTTGCATCAACCACGGTATCAATATGAGCAAGAGCCAGGACGAAGAAAAACGTGCGGTGGATTGCGGATACTGGCAGCTGTACCGTTACAACCCGACTCTCAAAGAGGAGGGCAAGAATCCGTTCACGCTGGACAGCAAGGAGCCGACCGGCGACTACCAGGAATTCATCCTCGGCGAAACGCGTTACAGCTCGCTGAAAAAGACGCAGCCCGATGCAGCGGAAAAACTCTTCAAGGAAAACGAAGAAGAGAGCAAAGCCCGCTACGAAGGCTACAAGAAATTGGCCGAAGAGGAATAATTCTGAATCCGAAAATTTCTTATAAAAAAGAAAAAAGGACAGGCAAATGCCTGTCCTTTTTTCTATAAACTTTTTTATACAAACTTTTCGTACCGCTTTTTGACCGCTCGTGAGCAAAGTACCGATGCACGAAAATTTTCAGGCAGTTTTTCCGCCGATCCTCTAACGTTTGACATCTTCGAATGTCTTTATTATAATATCTTTGACGCAACATAGTATCATTTACAGCACATTTACATGCAAGGGAGATTATCTATGACACCTGAAGAATACATCGAATTTGTAAAGAAGAATCCTTATCTGGTTGCGGGTTCGCAAGCGCACGAGTGCATGCACAAAGCGGCCGAAGAAGCGAGGCGCATTACCTGTGAAATCAACAATACTTTTCATACGGCGGCGGAGCTCCGCGATCTGTTTTCTCAATTGATCGGCAAGCAGGTCGACGAAAATTTCGGATTATTTCCGCCCTTTTATACCGATTTCGGAAAAAACATTACAATCGGAAAGCGTGTCTTTATCAACGAGGGGTGTTGTTTTCAAGATCAGGGCGGCATTGAGATCGGCGACGACTGTCTCATCGGGCATCAGGTCGTATTCGCGACCTTAAACCACGATCCTGTTCCTGAAAAACGCGGTAATATGACTGCTGCCCCTATTCACATCGGAAACCGGGTATGGATCGGCGCTCACGCGACGATTCTCGCGGGCGTAACGGTAGGCGAAAATTCCATCATAGCCGCCGGAGCCGTCGTAACGAAAGACGTGCCGGCCAATACAATCGTCGGGGGCGTACCCGCAAAAATTATCAAAGAAATAAAATAATTGCGGTCTCAGCCCGATGCAACGGAAAAACTCTTCAAGGAGAACGAAGAAGAGAGCAAAGCCCGCTACGAAGGCTACAAAAACTGTCCGAAGAAGAGATCGTTTGATTTCTTTACCGACAAACCCTATATCCCTGTAGCTTTTGGCCGCAGGGACATTTTTGTATACAAAAAAAGGCGGGCGCTTAAAAAAGCGCCCGCCTTTTTTCTTTACTTTTCAGCGTTTCGTAAACGAAACGGAAAGAATTTCAAACGTTTCGGATGCAATAACGATTGATATGCCGCCTATAAGACAAATCAGATCGTCCCCGTTTGCAGGGCAATAGGAATGTCCGCCGTTGTAGATTCGATCTGCCTTCGCGATCAGATCGCGGCAATACGCCGCCGCGTCATCCCCGCAGGCTCCCCTACTCTTTTTAAAAACCTTCTTCGTTAGTTTCGGAGAAAGATACAGCCTTTGTGCATTGTCCAAAATATACCGCCGCAGGCTTTGCGTCTCCTCGGCCGCAGATTCTTGAAGATATCTCTTTGCCGTCTCCCAAAACTTCCACTGCACAAACAGCCTTCTGTTTTCCAAAGGCAGAGCCAACGCCGAATTCAGTCCGCTGCCCGTCGGCAGGGTGACACACGCGATCCCGTTTCCGCACAGGACATCCGCCAACATTTCACCGTCCGCCGCAGGCAGCTCCGTCAACAGACAATAATCCTCTTGTGTAACTTCCCTCAGCTTCCTTCCTTTGCAAAGCGGACAACGCTCCGCATCCGTCGCTACATGGCAATTTTCACAATACTTCATACTCACCCCCTAATATTTTCCTTGCCCGAACGTCTCCCGTACGCCCGCCGCGCGAAGGCCGCCGCTGAAATCTGCGGCGGCCTTCGCGCTTTTATACAAAAAAACGAACCGAAAATATTCCGATTCGTCCGTTTCGCCCTGCGGCAATTTTGGTAGAGACAGTAGGACTCGAACCTACGACCTCTCGCATGTGAAGCGAGCGCTCTAACCAACTGAGCTATGCCTCCATATCGGCAACCCTTTCCCGGGATGCTTTTTGTCGCTGACTTAGCGATACGTGCGTCATCAGCATTGTTATTATACCATAACGCAGATATTTTTACAACTGTTTTTCCCCGCAAAAAAATCTTTTTTTAGTTTTTCTATTTACTTCTTTAATATACTTTTTACAACCCAATTCACGCCCACTTGGGCTTCTCGGGCCACAGAGCATTTCAGCGCTCTATAGCCCGAAAACAATCAACCGCCTTTTAAAGAAATTTCCGAAATGACGACGTTACGGCTATAGGACACCACAGGGTGCCCCTTAGATACAAACATTTTAAAATCTTTTATTTCAAATAAAAAAATCCTGACCTGTTTATTTTAAATCAGCCGCAAATTCGCCGTAATTTTTTCCGTTCTTTAAGCTGCTGCCAGGAATGCGAGCGCGATCAGCCAACATAACAGGATAGTTACGCCAAAACACAATACAAAGATAAGCAATTTCAGCAAAACATTTTTCGTGCTTTTCATCAGAAAAAGATTTACAAAGGCACAAACAGCACTGACAAGCCCGCCGATTGCTCCGCCGACAAGCGGCAGAACGTCTATAAGAGGAGGCACATTTCCCCACACAAGAATAAATACAAAAATAAATACAAATGATGCAATTTCGTACCAAGCAGGTTTTTCCGGCATATAATTTTTAAGGGAAAACAAAAAAATGCAACTGAGTATAAAATGTTCTGTAGCGGTACACTCGCTGATTTTTATTCACGAAGCCACAGGCAAAGTGAAAGTTACAAGTGCCCTTTTGGCACAGAGCACAGGGAGCAATCCGGTGATCATCCGAAATATTTTAAGTGCGCTCAAAAAAGCCGGAATCATCTCTGTAGCGTTGGGAACGGGGGGAGCGGAGCTTGCAAAAGACCCAAAAGACATTACACTGTACGATATCTATCATTCGCTGGAACCGGATGGACTTTCTTCCGTGATCGGCATACATGATTGCAGTCAAAGGGCATGTCCTGTAGCGCAGAATATCGCTTTTGTGCTGAAAGAACCGTACAATCAGATCGAAGAGAGTATCAAAGCCACCATGAAAACAATTACTTTGCAATACCTTATCGACCGTTTTCACAAAAAAACTGCAAATAGTACACAGCAGTTGAAGTAAACATTTATTCAGACCACTTAACCGTTGGAGAAACCAAAACACCTCAAACAAACGGAAAAGGAAGGTTAATGCAACTATACGATCAAACTTTTTCAGCAGTATCATACAAATATTTTGCTGCCACGCAAACATACAGAAAAAAATATTTTCGGTTTGTCTCCAAAAATACTTTTTTGTAAATAAGAAATGCTGTTTTCGTACGAAAACAGCATTTCTTTGTTTATAAATTTTATTTATTGCGGGGCATATTAATGTTCACCTGAATCATTGGTATAGATTCTAAGTTCAGGGGCACCCGCTAAAATGATACTGACGCCTCTTGTATTTAAATTTCGTACTTCACCTTTGATCTATAATTTACACAGCCAATGAGATTCCTTGTCCTCTTCCGGATATATATAAGTGTATGAAAATTCTTCACTCCCAACTTTCATTAATTGATTTAATGCCTGCATATCCAAAGGAATAACCTGTAAGCATATAGCTTTTTTAAATGGTGAAAGTTTGCAACGAAGAATTCCGGTATCCATGATAGCCTGCGGCATCTCAAGATAGATACCTGCCACCGCAGTATTATTTTTATCAGCAAGCTCTATACTGTGCCCATAAGAGATGAAGTCGTTATTTTTTAAAGCAAAAAACGCCGTCCAGATAAGAATGTCATAATATTTTATTGCAATCTCTTTATCATTCATATCAACGGATGGATCTATAAACAGCATATATTCATTCCTGTTTCCAAGAGAATTATTACCATGCATAGCAAAATCACTTGCGCCCATAGTAGCCAGTTTCCAAAAAGGATATAATTCGGTAGGCTTATACAGCAAAGCGTCTATATGGATCGCTTCTTCAGAATAAGGATGCAAAACGAGAGCATCTTTCTGTTGAAAATATTTATCATAATGTTTTGTGATTTTCGTCATTTTTGATATTTTCATGAACCATATCCTCAACCAATTTATTTGATATTCTTTATTATTTTTGTATTTTAAGAATCATCTCACTTCTTGTTTCATATATAATAATAATATATAATTAAACATTTTTCAATCCCCTAATTTAAAATAGTAATTATAAAAAAACACTGCTTATGCCATTTTGGCATAAGCAGTGTTTTTTAATTTTTACAATTTAAAAGTTAATTTAAATTACTTTCTGGGGTTCTTGATGTTCGCCTGTGCAGCGGCAAGACGTGCGATCGGGACACGGTAAGGCGAGCAGGATACATAGTTCAGGCCGATCTTATGGCAGAACTCGATGGAAGAAGGATCTCCGCCGTGTTCGCCGCAGATGCCGAAGTGCATCGTAGGTCTGGTCGCTTTTCCGAGTTTGACCGCCATATCCATCAGTTTGCCAACGCCGACCTGGTCAAGCTTCGCAAACGGATCGGATTCGTAGATCTTGTTTTCATAGTATGCAGGCAGGAACTTGCCGGCATCGTCGCGCGAGAAGCCGAACGTCATCTGCGTCAGATCGTTCGTTCCGAAGCAGAAGAACTCTGCTTCTTTCGCGATCTCATCTGCCGTCAAAGCAGCACGAGGGATCTCGATCATGGTACCGACTTCATACTTCAAATCGATTCCGCTTTCCTTGATCAGCTTGTCAGCCGTTTCAACGATAAACTTCTTGACAAACGCCATTTCCTTCACTTCGCCGGTCAAAGGTACCATGATTTCAGGTACGATGTTCCAGTCGGGATACATTTTCTTGACGTTGAGCGCAGCCTTGATGATCGCACCCGTCTGCATCTTTGCGATTTCAGGATAGGTAACCGTCAGACGGCATCCGCGATGACCCATCATCGGGTTGAATTCATGCAGGTCGGCAATGATCTGTTTGATCTGCGCAACCGTTTTCTTCTGTGCTTTTGCGAGAGCCGCAATGTCCTCTTCCGTCGTCGGAACGAACTCATGCAGAGGCGGATCGAGGAAACGGATCGTTACAGGATAACCGCCGAGAGCTTCGTACAGTTTTTCAAAGTCGCCCTGCTGCATCGGCTCGATCTTCGCAAGAGCTGCTTCGCGCTCTTCCACCGTATCCGCGCAAATCATTTCACGGAATGCCGCGATCCTGTCGGGTTCGAAGAACATGTGCTCCGTACGGCAAAGGCCGATACCCTGTGCGCCGAATTTAACAGCCTGTTTAGCATCCGCAGGCGTATCAGCGTTCGTGCGGACTGCCATTGCCTTATATTTATCGGAAAGTTCCATGATGCGTCCGAAATAGCCGGAAGACGTATCTGCCGCAACCGTAGGAATTCCTTCCCCGTAGATGTTACCCGTCGAACCGTCGAGCGAGATCACATCTCCTTCTTTATATACTTTTCCTTTCAAGGTGAACTTCTTGTTCTCTTCGTCCATCTTGATGTCGCCGCAACCGGATACGCAGCAGGTTCCCATGCCGCGCGCCACGACTGCCGCATGCGACGTCATACCGCCGCGAACCGTAAGAATACCCTGTGCATAGTGCATACCTTCGATATCTTCCGGGGAGGTCTCCAATCTTACCAGAATAACCTTTTCTCCCTTCTTGCCCTGTGCAACAGCGTCTTCCGCCGTGAACACGATCTTACCGGTAGCAGCGCCCGGGGATGCAGGCAGAGCCTTTGCAACCGGCGTAGCCGCTTTGAGCGCCTTCGCGTCAAACTGCGGGTGCAGCAACGCATCCAGCGTTTTCGGATCGATCTGCATCAAAGCTTCCTGCTCCGTGATCATTCCTTCATCGATCAGATCGCAAGCGATCTTGATTGCCGCAGCCGCCGTACGTTTGCCGTTACGGGTCTGGAGCATGTACAGATGCTTGTCCTCGATCGTGAATTCCATATCCTGCATATCGCGGTAATGATTTTCCAGCGTATGGCAGATGCCCTGGAACTGTTCGTAAACTTCGGGCATGATCTCTTTCATCTTGTCGATCGGCATCGGGGTACGGACACCGGCAACGACGTCTTCGCCCTGTGCGTTCATCAGGAATTCGCCCATGAGCTTCTTTTCGCCCGTTGCAGGGTTACGCGTGAACGCAACACCCGTACCGGATGTGTCGCCCATGTTACCGAACGCCATCATCTGCACGTTAACAGCGGTACCCCAGCTGTAAGGGATATCGTTCTGCATACGATAGTAGTTTGCGCGAGGGTTGTCCCACGAACGGAACACTGCCTTGATCGCTCCGAACAGCTGTTCTTTCGGATCGTTCGGGAATTCCGCGCCGATCTTTTCTTTGTATTCTGCTTTGAACTGGTTTGCGAGTTCCTTCAGGTCTTCCGCCGTCAGTTCGACGTCCTGCGTAACTCCCTTCTTTTCCTTCATCTGATCGATGAGCTGTTCAAAGTATTTCTTGCCGACTTCCATAACAACGTCGGAATACATCTGGATAAAACGACGATAGCAGTCCCAAGCCCAACGGGGATTGCCCGATTTTTTCGCGATAACTTCTACCACTTCTTCGTTCAGACCGAGGTTCAGAATGGTATCCATCATTCCCGGCATGGAAGCGCGCGCACCCGAACGTACGGAAACAAGCAAAGGATTTTCCTTGTCGCCGAATTTCTTGCCGCAGATCTCTTCCATCTTCGCGATATACTCCATGATCTCTTTCTGGATTTCGGGATTGATCTGTCTGCCGTCTTCATAATACTGCGTGCAGGCTTCCGTCGAAATGGTGAATCCCTGAGGAACAGGCAGCCCCATCCCTGTCATTTCCGCAAGGTTCGCACCCTTACCGCCGAGAAGCTCACGCATCTTTGCGTTACCTTCCGAGAAAAGGTAGCAATATTTCTTTGCCATAAAAAATTTCTCCTCCTGATAAGATTGGAATTTGATTAAACTCTCTAACATCTCTATTTTAATATAAATCAGCGTAAATTTCAAGTGAAAAACCTGAATATTTCAAATTTTTTGCACGAAATTTGCCGCCGCGCGTTTTTTCGTCGAAAAACGCGCGGCGGCAAATCCTGAAACCGTATTTTATAGCTTTTTCTCCCGATTGCTTTGCACGAAAAATACTCTTTTCGCTCAAAGCCTTGTCCCACCCTGCTTGAACGAAAAGACATATGTTTTTCCACACAACTGTGCGCTTTTTATGGCAATTGACACTCCGAAAACACACAAATGCTTCGCAAAACATATGTAAATCGCTTCATAAGAACTTTTCCGTGAATCTGCCGCAGCAACAGATCAGTCGGGCATGCGAAGGTATTCCTCGATTGCTTTGACTTCCGAATCCGTCTTCTGTCTGAAATACGCGTACAGCAATTTCAGGGCACGTTTTTTTCCGTCCGCCGTGATCAAAGACGCATCATATTCCTGCCCCGCACACATTTTCAGAACCTGCAAAGTACTTTCACTTACCCCCGCGCCGCGGGCGCAGTCAGGGCAGTAAAAACATCCGCCCGCAACGTCAAAAAACACCTTCCCTTCCAGGACGGCTCCGCAATCCGCACAGGCGGAAAGATCCAGCATATACCCCGAAAGTTCCAGAAGTTTGATGAAAAAAGAGATCAGCGCCAGTGCCGCATCCCCTTCGCACATTTCTTTCAAAGAATTCACCGCGCGCAAAAACAATTCTTCGTTGACGATACCTTCGGGAAGAACGGCGTCGCAAAGTCCCGCCAGCGACGCCGCCGCATAAAATTTGCCGATATCCTGTCTCAGTTCGTAGAAACCGTCCGTGCCGGACGCGGAGATCATGGTGTACCGCTCTCCTTTCTGCGCCAGAACATATTCCGCAAAACAGAAAGGCTGGGCCGCAAAACGCAGTTTTGCCCCGGCCTTCCGTACGCCTTTTGCCGCCGCCGATATCTTTCCGTTCTGTAAGGAAAACAGGGTCAGCATTCTGTCGCTTTCCCCGTAATCCGCCGTGCGCACCACAAGCGCATCCACCTTCAGTTCCATGTCCTTCCCTGCCGCCTCAAATGCGGTTCTACTTCTTCAACTGTTTGTACAGCATGTAATACGAAAGACTGCCCGTACGTTCAAACATTCTCCAGGCGATCTCCGCCGTTTCATTATCCTTCATAAACCGTGCCATCGTTTCCCCTCCGCTAACAGTATGTTCCGAAAACAGGAATACGTTGCACGGTAATTTTTACTAATTGGTCAATCCCGTTCCAAAAGTTCGCCATGGAATGCCGCATAATCGGTGCGCTTTTCATGGATAAATTTGATTGCCGAAGACGGGTGCATATTCAGCCGGCCCGTCAGAAGGTACGCCACGTCATAGCCCCAGACCACACCCTGCTCTTTCAAAGGCAGCATATGATCGGTGATAAACTGCAACACCGGTTCGATATGGAATTTCGGATTTTTTAAAAAACCGAGCAACAGCTCCGTGGAACAGTTTCCTGCTCCCCTGCCCATTCCGTTCACCGTGGAATCCAGATATGACGCCCCCCAGCTGGCCGCCTCGATCGTATTTCCGAACGCCAGTTGCTGGTTGTTGTGCGCATGAACACCGATCTCTTTTTTATACTTGTCCCCTGCTTCCAGATAACGCAGCGTCAGCTTTGCTACCTGTTCCGGATACAGAGACCCGTAGCTGTCCACAAGATAGATCACGTCGACCGGACTTTTTCCGAGCATTTCCAGCGCATCGTCGATCTCCTCGTCTTTTGCTTTGGAAACGGCCATCACGTTCACGCACGTTTCATAGCCGAGCTTCTTGCAGTACTCCGCCATCTCGATCGCAGCCGGAATTTCGTTGATGTAACACGCGATCCGAACCATGTCGATCACGCTCTCTTTCTTCGGCCCGATATCTTTTTTGAAGTCCGTCCTGCCGACATCCGCCATCACCGAAAGCTTCATGCCCGTCTTATTCTCGCCCACGATCGCTCGAAGATCCTTTTCGTCGCAGAATTTGTATTTCCCGAATTTGGACGGATCAAAGAGCGCTTTCGAAGCTTTGTATCCCATTTCCATATAATCGACGCCCGCCGCCACGTTCATCTGAAAGAGCGCTTTGGCGAACTCGTCCGTAAATTCAAAGTTATTGCACAATCCTCCGTCGCGCAAGGTCGCATCCAGCACCTTGATATCGGGACGGAATGAAAGCAGAGAGCCTTTCCTCTGTACGTTTGCCATGATCATTCCTCCTTCCCGTGCAATGACGGGAAACCTATAAAGATTCGCAAAACACTCATCCTTTCAGCCGCTTCCCTGCAGTCTTGCCAAGCGAATGTCCGCGATTTTTAATATGTGTAAACAAAACCATCGCAATCGAAGGGCACACCCTCCCTATTGCGATTGTTCTTGCGTCAGAGAGCAAGAAACAAATCTCAGTGCCTGTTTTTCAGTTCCGTACAGACATCCGAAAGTTTCACGCCCGCATTGGAGAGAAGAACGAGCGTATGATAAAACAAGTCGGCACACTCCCCGATAATTTCCTCTTTCTTGCCGCCTTTCGCCGCAAGCACAAGTTCCACCGCTTCTTCGCCCGTCTTTTTGGCGATCTTGTCCACGCCTTTTTCAAACAGATACGCCGTATAACTTCCCTCTTCAGGATTTTCTTTCCGATCTTCCACGATACGCTGCAACTGGCCGAGCATCTCCGCCCCGATCCCGCTTTCCTTTACGGGTGTATAGAAACAGCTGTAATTTCCCGTATGGCAGGCAGCGCCCGTCTGCTCCACTTTCAAAAGCACACAGTCCTTATCGCAGTCCAGATAGACCGCGCGCACTTTCTGAAAATGTCCGCTCTCTTCGCCTTTCTTCCAAAGCTTCTTCCTCGAACGGCTCCAATAATGCGCATACCCCGTTTCCAGCGTCTTTTCATATGCTTCTTCGTTCATATATGCCTGCATCAGCACTTCGCCGCTCTCATAATCCTGCGCTACGGCACATATGAGCCCGTCCGCATTCCATTTCAGTTCCGCCATGTCTGAACCCTCCTGATGGGAATACCCTGTTTTGCCAGAAACTCTTTCAGCTCCCGCATATCGATCTGTGAAAAATGAAACAACGATGCCGCCAACGCCGCATCCGCCTTTCCTTCCGTCAGAACGTCCGCAAAATCCTGCATTTTTCCAGCTCCGCCCGATGCGATGACGGGTATATTCACCGCTTCCGCCGCCCGCCGCGTCAGTTCTAGATCGTATCCAGCTTTCGTGCCGTCCCTGTCCATACTGGTCAGCAGTACTTCCCCTGCGCCCAGTTTTTCCGCCTCACGGATCCATTCGATCGCATCCAGATCTGTTTTGACCCTTCCGCCGTTGAGATAAACGTCCCAAGAGCCTTTTTTGTTCGATTTCGCGTCCACCGCAAGTACCACGCACTGCGACCCGAATTTCAGCGCCGCGTCCGTAATCAGCCGCGGAGACCTGATCGCCGCGGAATTGACCGCGATCTTGTCCGCACCCGCCGCCAAAAGCTCGCGGAAATCCTCCACACTGCGGATCCCGCCGCCTACCGTGAGCGGAATGAACACTTGCTCGCTGGCACGGCTGAGAATATCCACAGCCGTCTTTCTTCCGTCGCTGGATGCCGTAATATCCAAAAATACGATCTCGTCCGCCCCGATTTTATCATAAGCGCGGGCAATTTCCACAGGATCGCCCGCGTCGATCAAATTGACAAAATTGACGCCTTTCACCACCCTGCCCTTATCGATATCCAGACAGGGTATAATGCGTTTTGCTAACATATCCGCTCCATACTTTTCGTTTCTTCCCGTTTTCGGCCGCCCCGCTTTTTCAGGCACGCGGCAGCACGCAAAACCCGTAAAACCTATAAACGCCGCTCAGCCGCGCGCCGTTTTCAGCGCTTCTTTTAAATCGACGGCGCCGCTGTAAATGGATTTCCCCAGCACCGCCCCGTAGATCCCGCTGTCGCGAAGATTTTCGATATCTTTGAGAGACGAGATCCCGCCGCTTGCAATGACCTGCAGCTCCGTCTCTTTCTGAATGCGTATCGTCTCACAAACGTTGCACCCTTCCATTGCTCCATCCTTGGAAATATCCGTGAAAAGCGCATAACGTATGCCCATTTTTCGGCATTTTTTCCCGAAATATACCGCCGTGATGTCGGTCTGTTCCGTCCAGCCCTTGACGGCAAACATACCGTCGCGCGCGTCGATCCCGGCTACGACTTTTTCGGGAAATTTATAAGCCGTAAGCGCAAATTCATCCGGATGGCATGCCGCCATCGTCCCGATGACGACCCTGTCCGCACCTGCGTCCAAGCGTCTCTGCACATCGTTTACGCTGCGCAGTCCGCCGCCGCTCTGCACGGAAATATTCAGCCGCTTTTTGATCTGCGTCAGGATCGAATCGATGCCGCTCTCTCCCGTAAACGCTCCGGAAAGATCGACGACGTGCAGCCACTTTGCTCCTGCTTCCGCCCATTTTTCCGCAAATTCCAAAGGATCTCCGTATTCCGTTACCTTGTTCCTGTCGCCTTTGTAAAGCCGCACTGCCTTTCCGTTCAAAATGTCAATGGCTGGAAATAATATCATATGCCCTCCGTTCGGATTTTATAAGATTGTTTTCGGATGCCGTCATCCTACTGCAGTTTTCTCTCTGCCGCAGATTTACCTGCTGTACTCACATTTTCTTCAAACCCTATCGTTGCAAAACATTTTTACACACGTACGCTTTGATCGGCGCAAATTTTTGTTGCAAATGCGCCGATCTTAACGCTTTGCGAATTTACATCGAACAAAAATTTTTCAAGAGCCTTAAGCCCGCTTCGCCGCTCTTTTCGGGATGAAACTGCACCCCGTACACGTTTCCCGCATAGACCGCCGAAGGATACTGTACATAATACTCCGTCTTTGCGGCCGCAAATCGGTCCGCACAGTCGGCGCGGTAGCTGTGTACGAAATAAAAGCGCGTACCTTCCGCAATTCCGTCAAACAGCGGCGTTTTCAGGCACGTTACTTCATTCCAGCCGATCTGCGGGATCTTCCCTTCCGTAAACCGTATTACCTGCCCTTTCACAAGTCCCAGCCCTTGAAACTCACCGTCTTCAAAACTTTTTTCCAACAAAAACTGCATCCCGAGGCAAATGCCGAGAAGCTTTGTGTCCTTGACGCGCTCCAGTATATATTTGTCGAGGTCTGCCGCGCACAGCTGCGCCATGCCCGCCCCGAACGAGCCCACACCCGGCAGGATCAGTTTTTCACAGCCGTCCAACACCGAACGATCGCCCGAAATGACCGCCTTTTCTCCGATCGCCTCGAGTGCTTTCTGCACGGAACGCAGATTTCCTGCGCCATAATCGATGATGCCGAGCATTTACAGCACTCCCTTCGACGAAGGAATACGGTCGGAAACCACTTTCACGGCATCCTGCACGCACTTGGCAAGCGCTTTGAAGATCGCTTCCGCTTCGTGGTGCATATTTCCGCCTTTGAGAAGTTTTACATACACGTTCATCCCGGCATTGAAGCTGAACGCGCGCAGAAATTCTTCCACAAGCTCCGCATCAAATTCGCCGATCTTGCCCGTCAGTTTCTCTTCGAAATTCAGAAACGGCCTGCCGCTGATGTCGATCGCGACCATTGCCGCACATTCGTCCATCGGCACAACCCTGTCCGCAAACCGAGCGATCCCCTTTTTGTCGCCGAGCGCCGTTTTGAAAGCCTGTCCCAGGCAGATCCCCACATCCTCGACACTGTGATGGAAATCCACCTCCGTATCGCCTTTGCAACGTACACACAGATCCACGCCCGAATGTACACTGAATAATTCCAGCATATGGTTCAGAAAACCGACACCCGTATCCACGGAATTTTTACCGCTGCCGTCCAGATCCAGTTTCAGTTCGATATCCGTTTCGCGCGTTTTGCGCGTAAGTTCCGCCTTTCTCATTTCTCATCCTCCAAACGTACCCGCACCGCATTTGCATGCGCGGTAAGCTGTTCACTCTCGGCAAGCCGCACAATGTCCGCACCGTCTTCCAGGATCGCTTCTTTCGTATATCGGATCACGCTCATCTTGCGCAGAAAAATATCTGCGTTCAGCACCTGGAAAAACCGCGCCGTTCCGCCCGTAGGCAAAATATGATCGGGCCCAGCAAAATAATCTCCGACAGGTTCGGGCGTATAACTTCCCAAAAATATCGCCCCCGCATGTTCGATCTTCGGCAGAAGTTCTTCACAATTTTCCGCAGCAATTTCCAGATGCTCGGGTGCGATCTCATTCGCCAGCGCGCACGCCTCTTCCAGATCTTTCACCAAAATGATGCCGCCCGCATTCGCTACCGAATATGCCGCGATTTCTTTTCTCGGCAGCAATTCCAACTGACGGTCTACTTCTTTTGCGACGATCTTTGCAAATTCTTCGTCGTCGGTGAGAAGAATCGCGCGTGCCAGTTTATCGTGCTCCGCCTGCGACAAAATATCCGCCGCCACATATTTCGGTTTTTGCTTGCCGTCCGCAATGATCAGAATCTCCGACGGGCCCGCCAGCATATCGATGCCCACCTCGCCGTATACTTCCTTTTTGGCAAGCGTTACATATATATTCCCGGGCCCTGCGATCACGTCCACTTTCGGGATGCTTTCCGTGCCGTACGCAAACGCGGCGATTGCCTGCGCGCCGCCTGCCTTAAACAGTTTCGTAACGCCGCACTCGTTCGCCGCCACAATCACAGACGGATCCACTTTGCCGCCTTTTGCAGGCGTGCAAACATAGATCTCCTTCACCCCTGCCGCCTTTGCAGGCAACACGCCCATCAGCACAGAGCTCACCAGCGGCGCCGTGCCGCCCGGCACATAGATCCCCGCACGCGAGACCGCACGCACGGCAAATCCCGTTGTACGGCCGTCCTTCGTGCGGATATCTTCCTTCATGACGCTGCGGGCATGATACTCGTAAACGTTCTTTATGGCCTTCCGCAGCGACTCTAAAAACTTTTCGTCCGTCTGCGCGTAAGCGTCTTCCGTCTCTTTCCTGCTCACACAGACCGTCTGTGCGGTCAACTCGCTTTTGTCAAACTTTTCGCAATACGAAAACAGAGCTTCGTCGCCGCGCTCTTTTACCGCATTCACGATCTCTCTGACCGCCGCAGCCTTCGCCGCGTCGTCAAATTTACCGCGCTTTAAAATTTCCGCCGCCTCCGCAGCATTTTTGTAAATTTTCATAAACGTACTTCCGAATCGGCGTTTCAGCCGATATACTTTTTCATCTGAGCGATCAGAGGCAAGATCTCCGCCGCCTTTGTTTTCAGACTGACTTTATTTGCGACCAGCCGCGCGGAAATATCAAACACTTCTTCCAGCACCACGAGCCCGTTGGCACGCAGTGTTCCGCCCGACTGTACGATATCGAAAATCACATCCGACAACCCCGTGAGCGGCGCCAGTTCGATCGAACCGTTCAGTTTGATGATCTCCACATCCTCGCCGCGCGAGAAAAACAGCTTTTTCGCCGTATTGACATATTTCGTCGCCACCCGAAGGTGCGGCGCCGTCAGCATGTCTTTTTTCTCGGGGAATCCCGCAATGCAGAGTTTGCATTTTTCGAATTTCAGATCCAGCATTTCGTAAAGCTCCGCCTCTGCTTCCAAAAGCGTATCCTTTCCGACAATGCCGATGTCCGCGATGCCGTACTCCACATACGTGGGCACGTCCGAAGGCTTGACAAAAAAGAATTTGAATTTCCTGTCAGGCGTTTCCAGCACCAGTTTGCGCGTTTCCTCTTTCAGGATCTGCGCCTGAATTCCGCATTTCATAAAAATATCCGCACAGGAATCGGCAAGCCGACCCTTGGCAAGCGCAACGTTCAGCATCCGCTATTCACCTCCGCTTCCAACGCGCGAAGCACGCGCATCAACCCGATGGCAAAGCCCACCGCCGACAGATCGCGCCCGAACTGCGCGCAAAGATCATTGTAACGCCCGCCCGAAAGCACCGCGGCGCCCACTCCTTCCGCAAGGCCCGTAAAGACCATTCCCGAATAATAGGAAAGGCTCTTTACCGTACCAAGGTCAAAGGACACATACTGCTCCACCCCTTTCTTTTTCAGACAGGCATACACGTTTTGCAGATGCGCCAGCGCCGAAAGCGCCATTTTGTTATCCGTCAGGGATTCCGCGTCTTTTAATATCTGCACGCCCCCGAACAGCGACGGCAAAGCGAGGATCGCCGCCTGCGCCTTCTCGTTCGCTCCGTAAGCACGCAGTGCGATCTCCGTATTCACCGCGTCCTTCGCGTTGATATAGCCGCGGATCTCCTCCGCCGCTTCCTCCGAAAGCCCGCTCCCTTCCAAAAGTCCTTTGTAAAACCCGACGTGCCCGATATCGACTATAAAATTTTTCAATCCCGCTGCTTTGAGACAATCGATGGCAAACGCCACCGCCTTCGCGTCCGATTCCGCACCGTCTTCTCCGAAAATTTCGACGCCTGCCTGTATGACCTCACGGTCGCTGTTTCCGCCGGCTGAAAAATCGTAAACATTGGAAAAATAACACAGTTTTGCGCACTCGCCCTGCAATTTCGTCGCCGCTATGCGCGCGCATGCCAACGTCATGTCCGGCCGCAATACGATCAGATTCCCGTCTTTGTCCGTCATCTTGAACATCTTCGTCTGCGGTACGGAACTCTTAATGCAGGCAAACGTATCATAATACTCGATCCCCGCCGTCCGCACCGACGAAAAACCCGCATCCTTAAACTTTTTTCGCAGGATCTCTTCCGTTTGATCCAGCCGTGCGCTCTCCTGCGGCAATATGTCCCTCAGTCCCGACGGCAATTTGAAATACGACATACATTTTCCTCGGATAAATTGCATAATTATGCAGAAATCAGTACACAATTATGAATTTATACATTTCTTTCTATTCTGTACAATTTTAACACGAGCGCGGCGTTTCTGTCAATGAAATCCGCATAAAATAACCGCGCTGGTCTTGATTTTGATCAATTCAGCACGACATCCTGCAGGCTCTCGTATTTTTTAAGCGCAAGCGAGCGAAGCAAGGAGATATCGCCGCAGGAAACCGCTTCATCGGCCAGTTTTTTCGCCTGAAAAATAACTTCGGGCGGGTATCTGAGATTTTTGATCTCGGAAAGCATTTTCCCGCTCTGGCGCGTACCCATGAAATCGCCGCCGCCGCGCATACGCAGATCGTATTCCGCGATGCGGAATCCGTCGGTATTGTTTTTGATGACGGAAAGGCGTTCGCGCGCTTCGGGAGAATCCGAACCCAAAAGCAAAAAACAAAAGCTCTTTTTCGTACCCCTGCCCACGCGGCCGCGCAGCTGGTGCAGCTGCGAAAGCCCGAAGCGCTCCGCATTGTAAATGACCATGATCGTGGCATCGGGAACGTCGATACCGACTTCGATAACCGTCGTGGATACAAGACAATCGTATTTTTTATCCTTGAACGCCTGCATGATCTCGGCTTTTTCTTTATCTTTCATTTTTCCGTGCAAAAGCGCAAAGCGAACGCGCGGAAGCCTGTTTTTCAACTCATCGAAAAGTTCGGTAACGCTCATGAGCGAACCTTCGTCGTCCCCTTCGATCTTCGGACAGACAAAATAGCTCTGGTTGCCTTTTGCCGCTTCCTCCCCGATGTATTCCAACATGCTCTCATACTTGTGCGGCGGAACAATGCCCGTTACGATCTCACAGCGCGCTTTCGGCTTGTCCTTGATCTCCGAAATGTCCAGATCCCCATAAAAAATCAATGACAGTGTTCGCGGAATGGGCGTTGCAGACATGACCAGCATATCCGCTCCCGCGCTCTTTTCTCCCAAAGCGCTGCGCTGGGCAACGCCGAAACGGTGCTGTTCGTCGCAGACGCAGAAAGCAAGTTTTTTCGTTTCCACGTCCTCCTGAATGATCGCATGCGTGCCGCAGATGATATCGATCGCCCCTTCTTTCAGTGCTTTTTTGATTTCCCGTTTCTCCTTTGCGGGCGTGCTTCCCGCCAGAAATGCCGATCTGTATTCGGGAAGATATTTCTGCACGAGCGCATAGTTCTGCGCCGCCAGAACTTCCGTCGGAGCCAGAAACGCCGCCTGGTAACCGCTTTTTGCCGCCATGTAAATGCCGCACAGCGCCACCGCCGTCTTTCCGCTCCCCACATCTCCCTGCAACAGACGGTTCATCCGCTTGGGAGATTTGAGATTTTCATAAATATCGTCCACCGCGCGTTTCTGCCCGTCCGTGAACGTAAACGGAAACCGCGCCGCAAATTCTGCCGTTTCCCGCGCCGTAGCGGAATAACGAAAGACGCGCGCATCTTCCTTTCCGCCTTTCATGAAACGAAACGCAGAAATGAGGATAAAATATTCTTCCAGAGCGATCCGTTCGGCGGCTTTGTCCTTATCCGAAAGCGTTTCGGGCGCATGGATGTTTCGGTACGCCTCCGCAAGGGAAGACAACGCATATTTTCGTATCAGCTCCGGGGGAACGGCCGAAACAACGGAAACCTTTTGCAAAGCGTCTCGGATCGCATCGCGCAGAGCCCGTTGGGTGAGCGTGCCGCGAAGTCCGTACACGGGCACGATCCCCTTCAGACGATAATTTTTTTCGCGCAGCTCGAAAGACGGGTTTACCATGCTCGGCGTGCCCATCCCGTATTTGTTGTGGACTCGGCCGTAAAACAGGTATTCCTCGCCCGCTTTGAGATTGTTCTTGACATACGGCGCATTGAACCAGATCGCCGAAAAACGCTCTCCGCCTTGGTCGCACCAAACCTTCACAAAACTGCGGCGGCCGTTGTAGACCGTCTGCGGCGGCGAAGATACGCGACACGCCAGCAGCACGATGTCGTTATGGTAACACTCCGATATCCTGACCGTATGCGTAAGATCCAGATAATCGCGCGGAAAATAGCGCACCAGATCTTCTGCCGTAAAAATATTCAGTTTGTTGAGGTCTTTTTCCCGTTTTTCGGAAATACCCCGTATCTTTTTCAGTTCCATCTTCACCGCCTGCAATTCACATACATGATATACTTCAGAACAAAAAGTTCCCTGAAGATTTTATAAGGCGAATACATTGCTGTATCCGCCTTTTGTTCTCTGATTTAAGAATTCATTCTTTTTTCCTGTATGACCCTTCCATCACATTAATTCTTCGGTTTCGTCGAATTTACCAGAAATACAATGAGAAAAACGGCAGCAATCATCGCAAGAGAACTTACAATGGCAAGATACAGAAAATTCCTTAAGAATATACCCATCGGCGACAGAATAACAACAGCCAACTGTACGATCAGATAAATACAAAAGAAAATTATCTTTTTCATGCAACCATCGATTACTGTCCGTTTTCTATCCGATCCCGACGCTTTTTCTATTATTCGAGCGATACGATATAATAATAAATAGGTTGGCCGCCGAAATGATAATCGACATCGCAATCAGGAAATTTCTCCGCTATCCGCGCGGCAAGCGCTTCGGCCTCTTCTTCCTTTATATCCTGACCGTAATAAAGCGTGATGATCTCGTGCGTACTGTCTTTCAGCTTGTCGATCAGCGAGAGCAGCGTATCATCCACATTGCTTCCCTTTGCCAGAATCTTCTTGTCATCCAGTCCGATAATGTCGCCCTCGTGCAGATTGAATCCGTTTACGCTCGTCGAACGGACGGCGTATGTAACCTGCCCGGCTTTGACGTTGTCGATGGCATGGATCATATCCGTTTTATTCTCTTCCGCGCTCGCTTCACTGTTGAATGCCAGCGCCGCCGCAAATCCCTGCGGCACATTTTTCGTCGGAATGACGTGAATGGTGCGGTTGGTAACCAGCGCTTTCGCCTGTTCCGCCGCCAATATAATATTTTTGTTGTTCGGGAACACAAAAACGTGTTCCGCATTGATCTTCTGCACCGCCGTCGCGATATCGCTTGCGCTCGGGTTCATGGTCTGCCCGCCCTCGATCACGCGGTCGACCAAAAGATCCTTGAAAATGGCTGCAATGCCTTCGCCCGCACAGATCGCGAGCATTCCCATCTCTTTTTTCTCCGCTTCGCGCTTTGCGCGCAGAGCGCGGTTCTGCTCGAGCATGTTTTCGATCTTCACACGGTCCAACTCGCCCAATTCCACCGCATAGGAAAGCGCCTGCCCGGGATTGTTCGTGTGTACGTGTACTTTGACAAGTTCCAGATCTCCGATGCAGATCACGGAATCTCCGATCGCCATCAGTTTTTCTTTCAATCGGTCGATATCCGCAAGCGTCGTCGATTTCTTTAAATTGATAATAAAAAATTCCGTGCAATAGGCAAATTCGATTTCGCCCAGATCCAGATTGATAATGTCCGAATTGTCGCCGAAAACATCTTCTTCGCTCTTGCCCGCTTCCGGCGCGACGTACTCTTCCGCGACCTCTTCGCCGTTGAGCGCGCCCAAAAATCCGCGGTAGATACATAAAAGCCCCATGCCGCCCGAATCGACTACGCCCGCTTTTTTCAATACCGGCAGAAGTTCCGGCGTCTGTGCCAAGGCTTCTTCGCCTTTTTTAATGACGTCCGTCAAAAATAATGCAAAATCTTTATATTTCGGGGCCGCCTGACGCGCAAATTCGCTCATCAGCCGCGCGACGGTCAGCATCGTTCCTTCCTTGGGTTTGGATACAGCCGAATAAGCTACTTTCGTACCGTTTTCCATTGCCTTCGCAAACGTTTTGACGGTTACTTCGTCGCCGTTTTTGATCTCCGCGCAAATTCCGCGGAAAAGCTGGGAAAGAATCACCCCCGAGTTTCCGCGCGCACCTTTGAGTGCACCCTTGGAAACTGCGTCGCAAAGTTCTCCGAGACGGTTGGAAGGACACATCGAAAGTTCCTTGACCGCAGACTGGATAGTCAGCGACATGTTCGTTCCCGTGTCCCCGTCCGGGACAGGGAATACGTTGAGCGAATCCACTTTGGTTCTGTTTATCTCAAGCACCTTTGCTCCCGCAAGAATCATCTTGCGGAATTCAGTGCCGCCGATCGTTTTTGGCATGAAAGAATAATCTCCTTTTGACGGGACGGGTAATTACAGCTTTACCCCGATAATGTTTACGTTGACCGTATCTACGATCATCCCCGTAAACTTTTCCACTCTGTATTTGACGCTCTCTTTCAAAGACTCGGCGACGGCATTGATCGATACTCCGAATTTAATGATGACATACAGATCAATATAAATGCGGTCCCCGTTCGTAGTTACTTTAACGCCTTTGCCCTGCGACTGTTTTTTAAACAATTCAGAAAGACTGTCCGTAAAACGGCGCGAAACGGTTTCGACGATGCCGTAACATTCCATCGCCGCCAACGATGCGACCCTTGCGATCGCCGTATCCGAAATTGTAATTTTGCCGTAGGCATTACTCGTGTTTACAGACATAAAAGAATACTCCCGTATCGACACTATTTTATACTATTTTCTCTTATTTTGCAAGAGAAAATTTACTTTCCCCCATTGTTTTTTTAATTTTGATGAAAAAATGCGTAAAGACATGCAAAATCGATTGCTTTTTTTGATAGATTTTGGTATAGTATCTATGCTCGTTTTGAGCGGGGCGCTTTTTCCGCGCTCAATTTTTTGTCAGATTATGACCGTGGAGGTGTGAATATGTCGAGAGTGTGCAGCATCTGCAATAAGGGGCAGAATTCCGGCAACAACGTGAGCCACAGTAACCGCAAGACGAGAAGAACGTTCAAGGCGAATGTCCAGAAAGTCAAGATCGTCAAGGACGGAAAAGTAGAATCCGCTTACGTTTGCGCACGTTGCCTGAAGAGCGACAAAGTAGAACGCGCTTAAACTTATTGAAAAACAAAGAGCACTGCAGCCGCAGTGCTCTTTTGTTTTCCTTTCCGACCTTTTCCCGCCTTTATTATCTGTTCCCTTCTGCTCCCCTGCGCCGTCCCGATATGTTTTAAAATCCGTCTGTCTTTTTTGAATTTGATTGACATGCTCTCGCCCGAATCAATGTTTAAAAATCTCCCCAGTCAGGGAGGCAGAAAAAATATCGGGGCATATCTCTGAAAATGATTGGTTCCACCTGCATTCTTTTATTGTATCGAAACGTTTGCCCGTACTCCGCAATTACGAGCTTTTTTCTACCTCCGCGCTCCAAAAAACATTCACAAAATAAAGCCGCCGCGAACTTGCGCAAGAACCTTGGAAGCAACTTCGGAGGCAAACTTGTACAGCAACCTTGGCAGCGAACTTGTGCGGCAACTTTGGCGGCAAACTTCCATGGCAGCTTGCATAGGCCCGCAGAAGTATTCAGGAAAACATCTTTCTATGTTTCGCAGAGAAAGCGCCGCTTGCAAAAAAATTGCAAGCGGTGCTTTGCAATTTTCGGGCAAAAAACAACAGTCGGAAAATATACTTTTGCCGACTGCTGCCTGACAATTTTTTATTCAATAAGAGACGGGCAGTTGCCCGTCTCTTTTCTCTTTTGTATGAAAAGCTCAGTTCCCGTCCGAACGCCGCACAAGCCGCAGCAGCATACGCACCGCCTTGGGCGGCTTTACGCAGATGATCTTTACCATTTCGCGTCCTCCCGCACTTCAAAAATGAAGAGCGTGCCTACGTCGCAGAGGATCTGTGCGCGATCCGAAACGATCACATTGCTGATCCCCCTGCAACTCCCCGCCGTGAGCGTAAGATCACAGAGCGGATATTTAAGCCCTTCACTCTCTATTATATGCGCCCGCTCTCCCACAGGTGCCAGCGAAAGCGTTATGCCCTTTTTTCCGTCCCACTCGATTTTCCCTGCTCGGCAGGAAATATCCGTATAACGCGTATGCATGACGGCTTCTGCTCCGCGAAGATGCGCCGCGTACAAAAGCTGCAGATTTCCGAACAGATGATCTTCTCTTCCGCCTCCGCCGCCGTAAATATCTACGCGCGTGCAACCCGCATCCAGCAATGTTTCCAGAGCGATCTCGCCGTCCGTATAGTTTTTTTCCGAAGGATAAACATCCGCCCCTTCGGGAATATACCCCAGCGAATCGAAGTCCCCGCTCTTTCTGTCGATACGAACTTTCCCCTGCGCCCAGCGCAGTGCGCCGTCGCAACATACCACCGTCGCATCCGACGCATCGATTTTTTCAGTATAAGGCTCACCGTTGAGCAAAATAATTCCGCGTTTCATGATCAAAAAGGCGCGGCTTTTGCCGCTTAAAATTTATTGATTGCCTTTGCGGAGCAAGGAAATGGTTTTTGCCATATCCGGCGAACGAAAAACCGTACTTCCCGCCACAATGACATTTACGCCCACGCTCTGCACGGTCCCGACATTTTCTTCCGTGATGCCGCCGTCCATTTCAATATCGCGCGAAAGTCCCGCTTTCTCCAAAAAGGCGTGCGCTTCTTCCGCTTTTGCGAGCGTCCGTTCGATCAACTTCTGTCCGCCGAGTCCGGGATACACACTCATCACGAGCAGCATATCCGCCCATTCCAGACTGTCGAAAACACTTTTTACGGGCGTATCGGGACTGACCGCTACCCCTGCGCGTACGCCGCAGGCACGGATACTCTTTAAAACATCGTTTAGGTTCTTCCCGCAAGCTTCCGCATGAACAGTCAAAATATCGGCGCCGGCTTTGGCAAATTCTTCGATCTTATTCTGCGGATTCACGATCATCAGGTGCACATCCAGCGGAACTTTCGTATGCTTTTTCAAAGCCGCCACCATGTCCGCTCCGAACGAAATCTTGGAAACGAACGAACCGTCCATTACGTCGCAATGGATCAGGTCCGCGCCGCATTTTTCCAGTTTCTCTACCGCCGCTCCCAGTGCCGCAAAATCCGCCGACAGAATCGACGGCGAAATCTGAATACGATTCATTCCTTTATCCTCCCGTAAATGCAAAAAACGTCTTTTCCGTGAACGTTCACACATCGGGTAATTATAGCAGACATGAAAGGATTTGTCAAGAAACCTCCCCGAAAGGAGCGCCCGCTCCAAAAAAATATTGCTTTACCTTTTAAAAATCCGAATAGCTTACTTTGAGACTGAATCCGAGATAACTTTCAAAAGCGGCTTCGATTTTTTTGTAATTGCGCGGATACTCCGCATAAAAGTACGTCGACTTTTCGGTTCCGTCCGAAAAATAAAAACAAACATGAAACCCACCAAAATCATACATGGTTTTGTCTGTCTTGTACGAATCCTTCCAGGTGAATACCCCGTTCTTTACGATATATTCGCAAAACGCTTCCCCGCTCTGCGCGGAAAATTCTCCCTTTTTCACGGGTGTATTGCAATAATTTTTTACCTTCGTTTCATATGCCTCATAATCGCCGTCCCGTTCGGCATCATATCTTTCCAGTCTCGACCGGATATACTCCTGTTCCGTCCTTTCATCGCACCGCACCTCGTCAAACACGGCGCATTCCGAAAAATCAAACGCGCGCGTATAGGCGAGCGGAAACGCCGCCATTCCCTCCGCACCAGAATACTCCGCCCTTACGAGCGTTTTTTCATCGTATTTTGTACGGGCATAACACCCTGCGCACATCAACGCAAACAATACAACGGCAATCGCCGCCGCGATGGCTTTTCTCATCTTCTCCTCCTTTTTCCGCATGAGAATTTTGCCCGATCAGATAGTCTTTCCGTCAAGATACCCTGCGCGAAGCTGCCCGCAGGCGCCGCCGATGTCCGCCCCGATCTGCCGCCGCAGCGTTGCCGAAAGTCCGCCCTTTTCCAAAAGTCCCAAAAAACGGTACGCTTCCTTTTCGGAGATACCCGAAAGGTGCCGCTCTTTTACTTCGTTCAGCCGTATCAAGTTGACGTGGCAAGGCTTTCCGCGCAAAAGATCGATGAGCATCTGCGCGTGTTTCGCATCCGAATTTTCGCCCGCGATCAGCGAATATTCAAAGATATACCGTCTGCCCGTCTTTTCAAAATAATTTTCGCAAGCTTTTAAAATTTCGGCGATCGTATACGCCTTTGCGACGGGCATGATCTTCTGCCGTTCCTCGTCCGACGGCGAATGAAGCGACACCGTCAGATTGACGGGGATCCCCTCCTCTGCCAGCGCATACATTTTCGGCACGAGCCCGCACGTCGAGAGCGATATATTCCGCGCACTGATACAAATTCCGCCTTCCGCCGTTACGTTTCTCAGAAATTTGACCGTATTGTCGTAATTGTCGAGCGGCTCGCCGCTGCCCATGAGAACAACATTGGTTACCGCCCGCTTTTCGGGCGTTCCGCCGAATTTTGCATTCACGATCAGGATCTGCGAGAGAATCTCCCCAGCCGTCAGGTTGCGGATGAGCCCGTTCAGCCCCGATGCGCAGAATGCGCAGTTCATACGGCACCCCACCTGCGTGGATACGCACTGCGTCCTGCCGTATTTATAGGACATGAGCACGCCCTCGATGATATTTCCGTCCGAAAGCTCGAAAAGATATTTTTCCGTACCGTCCGACGACGTGAACACCTCGCGGATACGCACGGGTTCATCTTCAAACCGCGCCAGAAGTTTTTCCTTGAACGCTTTGGAAATATCCGTGATATCCGATATGCGCTTACCGCGCATGAGTCCGCGGTATAATTGTCCCGCACGGTATTTCTGCTCTCCCGATTCCAGGACAAGAGCCTGCAATTCCGCAAAGGAGTAATCCTGTAAAATTTCTTTCATTTTTTCTTCCCTTGACTCGAACCGTTCAACCTTTGAACGAAAAAGCCGTCCGTTTTACTCAGCGGACGTCGGTTCTCTTTTTCTGACGAGTTTGCTGACATAAAACCCCGCGCCCATTGACAGATGCGGCAAAAACTGCAAACCGTACTCTTTTTGCATATGTCCGAGCGCGCATTCGATCTTTTCCGCGCAAAATTCGGGGTGCTTTTTCAGAAATTCGGCGACCGTTCCGTCGTTTTCTTCCCCAAACACCGAACAAGTGGAGTAATACAGCTTTCCGCCCTCCCGCACATATTCCGCGCAAGTGTTCAAGATGGAAAGCTGGATCTTATGCAATTCCTGCAAACTCTCCTCCTTACGGAAAAAACGAATGTCGGGGTTTTCGTTCGTTACGCCGTACCCCGAACAGGGCGCATCGACTAACACCGCATCGAAAGCGCGGAGATATTTTTCATCGTATACGGAAGAATCGCGGCATACAACGCCGATATTCTCTGCACCCATCCGCGCCGCATAGCTTCGGATAAGTTCCGCCCGATGCGCGTGCAGCTCAAATGCCGTTACATGCGCGCATTTTTCCGACAACAGCACGCTCTTTCCGCCGGGCGCGGCACAGGCGTCCAGTAAATTTTCACATGGCTCCACGACCGAACAGATCGCCACCGATCCCACCGACTGAAACGTGTATTCGCCCGCATCAAAACCTTTATCGCGGCGGAAATTGGAAAACGCATACACATTTTCAAACGGAGTCTTTTCCGCACCGCTCCTCAACTCTCCGCCTTTGTGCACTTCTTCTTTGTTTTCACAAGTGCGCGCAGGCGCATTCAAATACTTTTCCGCCGTCTCTTTATCCTTGAATCGGACAAATGTGCGCGCAGGCATATGTTCCATGACGGATACGGCGTCATCCCCGTATTCCGCCAAAAGCCGCTTCACCGCAAACACGGGATAGGAATACTGCACGGACAGGCGCTCCGCTTTCCCCTGCGGGAGTTTGAGCTTTTCCGCATCGAATGCGCGCAAAAACGCATTGATGAATCCCGACGCTCCGCCTTTACCGAGCTTTTTTGCCAAAGACACCGCGTTGTCCGTGATCATATAGCGCTGTTTCTTTAAAAACAAAAGCATATAGAGGCAGATCTTGAGGATGATACGGACGGGAAGTTTCGGATTCTTGGGAGCAAAAGAACGGATGCAAAAATCCAGGTACAGATCGTTTTCCAGAACCCCGTAACATATTTTGACCGTCCGTGCGCGGTTCATCTCCTCGATCGGCGTTTCGGAAAGCGCCTGTTTCAAAAAAGCGCCGCCGCCGTACACCTTCTGCAAGACCGCATACGGATCATAGATCGGATTTGTCATATTCAGACTCCGAAAATATCGCCGACAGAAATTTTTCTGCCGTTTACAAAATCGGCGGCTCTCAGCTTTTTGCCGCCCTCCAACTGCAATTCGAGAATTTTTAAAATTCCGCTCCCCGTCAGAACATAGATCCCGCTCTTATCCGCGCGGATGACCTGCCCCGGAACGCCTTCCGCATCCCCTTCGGACGCTTCCGCAAAATAAAAATTGACGAGCTTTCCGTGAAGGCGCGAAAATGCAAGCGGCTCCGGCGACATGGCACGGATCAGACAGGAAATATCAGTCGCCGCTTTTGAAAAATCGACAAGGCAATCCTCTTTTCGGATCTTCTTGCAGAGTGTTACGCCCTCTTGCGGCTGTTTGCAAAAGATCGCCTTTCCCGTTTCTACGGCGCGAAGCGCTTCGACAATGAGCCTTGCACCTATCTGAGAAAGCCTTTCCGAAAGCGTTGCCGCCGTATCAGAAAGAGAGATCTCCGTCTTTTCCTGGAGCAAAATATCCCCCGTGTCCAATCCGATATCCGTGCGCATGATCGTTACGCCCGTTTCCTTGTCGCCCGACAAAACGGCGTGCTGCACAGGCGACGCACCCCGCCAGCGCGGAAGAAGCGACGTATGGATATTGTAAACGCCCGACGGAAAACAATCCAGCACCTGCTGCGTAAGGATCTGCCCGTAAGCGCAGGTAACCATTGCATCCGCGCCGACGCTGCCGAGTTCTCCGATATGCTCGCGAAGCTTTGCAAAATCCAGTACGGGAATGTTGCGCGAAAGTGCAAACGATTTGAGCGGCGTGGGCGTAAGGATCGCCTTTCTTCCCGTGGGCTTGTCCGGCTGTGTTACGACCGCCGCAACGCAAAATCCCGCATCCAGCAATGCCGAAAGCGGCACTACCGAAAAAGCGGGAGCGCCCGCATAGATGATCTTCATAGCGTACTCCCCCGTCTTTTAATCTTCTGCACGTTCCACCCGTTCGGCGCGATCGGTATAAAGAATGCCGTCCAGATGGTCCAGTTCATGGCATACCGCGCGCGCGAAAAAGCCGCGCGCCGTCAGTTTTTTGCGCTTTCCTTTGCGGTCGGAATATTCCACTTTCACGACCATCGGACGCGTAACGATACCGCGCTTTCCGCGCACCGAAAGACATCCTTCATATCCCGTCTGCTCGCCCTTGCTGTCCACGATCACGGGATTGACAAATTCATAAAAGCCTTCTTTCACATCCACGACGACAACTCTGCGCAGGATACCGACCTGCGGAGCCGCCAGTCCCGCACCGTCTTCTTTGCGGACCGTGTCGCGCATATCGTCCAAAAGCTCGCCGAGTTTCTCGTCAAAAGACGTTACCTCAAAACATTTTTTCCTTAAAATATCGTCGCCTACCTGTACGACGTTCCGTATTGCCATAACTTTCTCCTCCAGTCCTTCCGATTTCAACTTAAAACATCAACTTAAATTTGCAGGATTTTCTTCCACATAGACGAGCACGTCCCTCGTCTTTTCGCGCAGCGAACGCTCATAGATCTGCGGCAGAAGTCTCTCGTTCGTGATCCGCATCAGCACCTGATAACGGAATTTATCCTGTATTTTCTTGACCGGCGCTTTCATCTTGTTAAAAAATAAAAAATCTCCGGTATGCGCATCAAACAGCTCTTTGAGAGAAAAATATACGGGTTTGAGCACTTCCAACGTCTTTTTCTCGTCTTCTCCCGTTACCATGACCCGCACGATTTTCGCAAAGGGCGGAAAACTCGTCGCCTTGCGCAGCGAGATCTCGTGTTTGAAAAAAGCTTTGTAATCGTAATTCATCGCAAAGCGCAGGATATAATTTTCGGGATCGTATGTCTGCAAAACCACTTTTCCCTTTTCTTTTGAACGCCCGCTGCGGCCTGCGACCTGTGTTACCAGCTGGAAGGTACGCTCGCCGCTCCGATAATCGGAAAAATGCAAACTCATGTCCGCATCCAGAATTCCTACCAGCGTAACCGACGGAAAATCGTGTCCCTTTGCGATCATCTGCGTGCCGACCAGAATATCCGCCTCGTGATCGGCAAACTTTTTCAGAATTTTATAATGCCCTTCCTTTCCGCTTGTCGTATCCACATCCATGCGCAGAATGCGCGCCGACGGGAGGATCTTTTTCAGTTCTCCCACCACTTTCTGCGTACCCGTGCCCGTATAACTCAGATGCACGCCGCCGCAATTGGGACAAGCCGACAGCATTTTATATGTGGCGCCGCACATATGGCATTTTAAACAATTTTCTTCGCTGTGATAGGTGAGCGAAACGTCGCAGCGTTCGCACTTGATGACCGATCCGCATTCGCGGCAGACGACACTCTGCGCAAAGCCGCGGCGGTTTAAAAACAGGATCGCCTGGTTGCCCGCTTCCAAACAGTTTTCCAGTTCCTCGCGGAGCGCCGCCGAAAAAGGCGAATTGTTGCCGCGCCGTACTTCCCTGCGCATATCCGCCACGATCATCTCGGGCAGCGGATTCTTATTGATACGTTCGGGGAGTTCGATGAGTCCGTATTCCCCTTCCGTCGCTTTCAGATACGTTTCCACGGACGGGGTCGCACTGCCGAGGATCAGCTTGCACCCGTTGTATTCCGCGCGCATTTTCGCGATTTCCCAAGTATTGTAGCGCGGATTCGTTTCGCTGGAATAGCTTCCGTCGTGTTCCTCGTCGATGATGATGACGCCGACATTCTCCACCGGCGCAAACACCGCGCTCCGCGCCCCGATCGCGATCTTCGCTTCACCCGTGCGCAGGCGGTGCCATTCATCAAACTTTTCGCCCGCCGAAAGTCCGCTGTGCATGATCGCCGCCGCCCCGCCGAACCGCGCCCGAAGCTGCGTAAACATCTGCGGTGTCAAAGAAATTTCAGGCACCAAAAAGATAGCCGTCTTTCCTTCTTTGAGCGCCTGCGCGATCAGGGTCAAATAAATTTCCGTCTTGCCGCTGCCCGTTACGCCGTGCAACAGCTGCACCGTCTTGGAAGAACTTTTTATCTTTTCCACCGCCGCCAGCTGCGCCGGCGTCAGCGTCCGCGGCGTAAAAGACGTCTCCAAACCCTGTAAGGGCGTACGGTTAACGCGCTCTTTTTCAAGCTCCAGCACTCCCTTCTCCGCCAGCGCGCGCACTGCCGCCGCACCGAACTTTTCACATAGTTCCGTATAACCGAATCGCACCTTTTCGCGCATAAAAGAGAGTATCGCTTCCTGCGCTTTCGCATTTTTTCGGATACTGTCCGGCTCTTTCGCAAAAACGGCGATCGTTTTATAAAGCTCGCGTACCGCACCGCGGCGCATTTCGGAAGGTAAAAAAAGCCGAAGCGTGAGCGCCATCGGGCAACGATACCGCGCGCTGATGCTCTTCGCCAGGGCCAGACACTCGCTTGTCAACGCCTTGTCGATCACCGACGAAATACTTTTCAGACGATCGTCGCCGTAATCGCTCCTCTCTTTCAGGCGCATGACATAACCGTCGACCGTCATCCTCCCGAACGGAACACGGACGCGACTGCCTTCCTCCGCGCCCTCTATGGCGCGGTATTCAAATATTTTGTCCACTTCGCTGTGGGCTATATCCACGATCACTTCCGCAATCATCCGCCGTACCTTCCGCTCTCCTTTGCCGGCCGCCTTCCCCGGACACCCTGTACCGTTCGTCGGCATCGGCTGTCCGTCCGCATGCCCGTAAATCCATCGCCGCAGGATGGTTTTCTGCACTCTGAATGCCGAGTTCCCTGCCAAACCACAGCAAAGGCGTTTTATCCCAAAAAAACAGAATGCCCCGAATACTTCGGAGCAAATCCTGTAAGCCGCACCATTTCAGGGAAGCTTTCGATCAGTCTTTGGTCATAGTCAGCTTGCCCGAAACGATTTCCTGGCAGGCAAGCGCGATCTCTTTTACGCCGCCGGGCAGTTCATGAATACCCTGGCTCTGCTCCTGGTCAATGATCTGGCGCGCACGTTTCGCCACCACTACGCACAAAGCATAGCGAGATGCGGGATGTTCGGGCGTGCCGAGTTTTTCTACCAATCTGTCCACTACCGGTTCGTTGATCATATCTTCTACCTCTGAAATCAAAGTTTTTTATGTAATTTACGTCTTCGTATTCACTACTCGACGTTTTGTACCTGTTCGCGGATCTTTTCGATCTCGTTTTTCAGCGCAAGTCCGGCGTTCGTTACCGCAAGATCGTTGCTCTTGGAACAGATCGTATTCGATTCGCGGTTAAATTCCTGCACCAGAAAATCCAGTTTTCTGCCCACGCGCTCTTCCTTGCAGATGGAACGGAACTGCGATATATGCGACGTGAGCCGCGTAAGTTCTTCGTCGATGTTGGATTTATCCACGAAAACAGCCACTTCCGTCAAGAGCCGCGTTTCGTCGTAATTGACGCCCGAGAGCACTTCCGTGATCCGCTCCGTCAGCTTCGTGCGGTAATTCTCCGCCACCTGCGGCGCACGCTCTTTTACCACGCCCACCAGCCGTTCGATCTCGTCCATACGCGAAAGCATATCCGCGGCGAGTTTTTCGCCTTCTTTTTTGCGCATTTCGTTCAGATTGTCAAGCGCCGCCGTCAGGGCCGCCCGCAATGCGGAAAGCAGCTCTTCGTCCGCACCCGATACGTCTTCCTGACGCACTACATCCGGGCTTTTCAAAAGCGCCGTTACGGTAAAATCGTCTGCAAGATCGGGAAACATCGCCTTGATGCGCACCGCCGCGTCATAATAACTCTTCGCAGCCGCCGCGTCGACATACAGTTCCTTCGTCTTGTCGCGCTTATCCACATAGTTGATAAAGAGATCGGCATGCCCGCGCGTCAGCTTTTCGCGCACCAGCGAACGCACCGCCTCTTCATATGCATTGAATACCTTCGGACATTTCACGGACACATCCAAATAACGGTTGTTCACCGTCTTGATCTCCACGGTCAGCTCGATGCCGCCTTGCTTATATTCCCCTTTTCCGTACCCGGTCATGCTGAACATAACAGCCTCCTCGCCGGACATACCGTCCGTCCGCGATTTTTCAATGCTGCGGAGCTTTTTAAGATTTTTGCGCCGTCCAAAAAACGGCCTGCACACAAAACCACAGAATGCCCCGATTTTCATCTTTCCCTATTATAACAGAAACGCAAAGAATTGACAAGCGGTTTTACCGTTTCTTTGCGTTCCTTTTAATTTTATTGCCAATAGATCAAAGTATTAAAATTATTTAAACAAGATCATTCTTCTTCAAACAGTTTTATTATTGCAGCTTTGCTAGCTTCAGGATCACTTCTCGCGTCCATGTTAAACTTATTCCTTAATTCGTACTGGACTCTCTTTACAATATCATCTTTTCTTACTTTTGTTTCCGCATGTAAATACATTTCTTTGAAATTCAATATACAATTATGCACATCTTTTTCACGATTTTCTTTTTGTTTATCTAAATCTTTTTCATATATTTTATATAATTTATCTATTTCATTTAACCCAGAGTCAAAATCCTCTTCTGAAATTATAGCCCCACTATCTTTATCCTCGTACATAACTGCAATGTCTATCCCATATAAATTAGTTATTGTATATCCTCTATTCTCTATAATTTTTTTCAAATTTTTTGTTATGTTTTTATTTATAAAATCCAAAAAAACTTCAATGGATAGCCTTGAAATATTGTTAATGTACCCTGGATATTTTAAGTTATCCGCATATGATTCAACTAAACCCATCAAAATCCTATCGCGCGCCTCTTTTTCATTTATCTCAACTTCTGTGTAACCGACAATTTTAACAATATCAATAAAATCTTCTATTTTTTTCAACACAAGATAATTATTATTTAAATTTTGTTTTAACTCATAAAATTTGACGTTCGGATATTTTTCCTTTAAATCAGCAATTCGCATATTTAACTCCTTTTTATTTTTTACAATTATATCATCAAATAAATCTCTTGTCTGGTTTAACAGCCACAGATTTTAAAAAAATAAATCAAAAAGACAACCCTATCCGACTTGCCCTTTATAAATCATATATTAAAAAGCCAAAACTTTTTATTCTTTTCCGAGAATTTTTAAAAATTCATCTTCGTCGATGATGCGGATGCCCAGATCTTTGGCTTTGTCCAGTTTGCTTCCCGCACTTTCGCCCGCGATCACGAGCGTCGTTTTGGAAGTAACGGCACTCTGATTGACGCCGCCCTGCTCCTCGATGAGCTTTTGTGCTTCACTGCGCTTGAAACGGGATAACGTACCCGTCAGAACGACATTCTGCCCAGCAAATACACCGCCCGCTTCGATCTGCTTCATAAACGGTTTCACGCCTGCCTCCGAAAGCCGCAAAAGTTCCGCACGATTTTCTTCGTTTGCAAACCAGTTCACGATGTTCGCAGCCGTCTTTTCGCCGATATCTTCCATTTCCACCAATTCCGGTACCGTGGCGCGGGAAAGCGCTTCCACAGACTGAAACCGCGCCGCAAGGTCTTTGGACGCCACCTTTCCGATCCCGTCGATACCCAGCGCAAACAAAAACCTGTCCAGCGGCACATTCTTGCTCGCCTCAATCGCGCTCAGAAGATTTTTTATCTTTTTATCCCCGAACCCTTCCAGCTTCGCAAGCCTGTCTTTATCCAGGAAATACAGATCGGAATAACGTCTGACCTCCAGTTCATCGTACAAAAGGTACGCCGTCATTTCCGAAAAACCCTCGATATCCATCGCGCCCTTGCTCGCGAAATTGGCGAGCTGCGCCGCGATCCTCGGACGGCAGTTTTTGTTCGTGCAGAAAAGGTTCGCCCCCTCTTCCCTTACGGGCGCACCGCAATACGGACAGGTTTCGGGCGGAGCGATGTCCACGCTCTTGCCCGTATGCTCATAAGCGCCCAGAATTTCGGGAATAACTTCATTGCTCCGCCTTATGAGCACTTTACTGCCGATCTTGATATCTTTTCTCCGAATATCGCCGAGGTTATTCAGCGTCGCCTTGCGCACCGTCGCCCCCGCAAGTTCCACGGGATCCACCTGCGCAAGCGGCGTGAGTTTGCCCGTCCTGCCGACCTGCCAGGTTACTTTCCTTACCGTCGTAACCGCTTCTTCCGCCTCAAACTTGAAAGCGATCGCCCAGCGCGGAAATTTATCCGTAAACCCCAGTTTTTCGCGCGCCGCATAGTCGTTGACCTTCACGACCGCGCCGTCCGTCAGAACATCGATCTTTTTGCGCGTCATATCGATCTCCGCGATCGCGTCCTTTACTTCCTGCGGCGTTTTGCAAAGCTTTGTGTGATGAAAGGTCTTGAATCCCTGCTCTTCCAAAAACCTGACCGCCTCTTCCTGCGAAGACACGCCCCCTTCCGACATATAATTCACATCGTAAAAGAGTATTTCGGGTTTTCGTGCCGCCGTAACCGCGGGATCGAGATTTCGTATCGCGCCAGCCGCCGCGTTGCGCGCATTCTTGAGCGGTTCTGCCGCCGTTTTATTGTAATTTTCCAGTACGGACAGACGGATCACCGCCTCACCCTTCGCTTCCAACGTGCCCTTATAGGGAATGGAGAGCGGGTAGCTCCTGATCGTGAGGACCTGCGCCGTAACATCTTCTCCGACGACCCCGTTTCCGCGCGTCGCGGCGCGCACAAACTTGCCGTCTTCATACGTAAGGCACATAGTCAAACCGTCAAATTTATACTCTACCGTATATTCCGTTTCGCCGCAAACTTTAAAAACACGCGCAAAAAACGCATCCAATTCGTCTTCCGTAACCGCCTTATCCAAGCTGTACAGTCTTGCGATATGTTCGTGCCGCGCAAACGCTTTGACGGGCTCTCCGCCGACCCTGCGCGTCGGAGAATCGAACAAAACCGTCCCGCTCTCGCGTTCCAATTCTTTGAGCTCGTCATACAGTTTATCGTACTGCGCGTCCGTAACCGTCGGCGCGTCCAGCACATAATATTCATACGCGTATCGGTTCAAAATGTCTACCAGTTCGCGCATTCTGTCCATAATCTTCTCCTTTGCGCGCCTTTTCCCGCGCACTTTTCGTTATGTCCCCGACAGGCGTTCTTTAAACGATCGTGATCGGGGCGATCTGCACCGAAAGCGACTTGATCCCGAGTCCCGGGAAGCTGACATTTGCGATCTTGGCAGGACCCTCTCCGCGCGTAGAAATAATGACGCCCTCTCCGAATTTCGGGTGCCGTATCCGCACCCCCGTCTTGAACGCTGCGTAATCTTTTTGTCCCGATTTTGCGGGGGACGGTACCGCATTTTTCTGTGTTTGGCGATAATTTGCCGATGCGGAAAAGGATGTATACGACGTTTGGGAAGGCTCCGACGGGAGATCGCTGTGATACCCGAATTCATCTTCATCGGAACTGTTTTGTCTGGAAAAACTGCGCCGCGTTCCGTACCCGGAATAGGAAGATCCGTAACCGTTCGACGTTCTTCTCGTATAATCGGAATAGGACGAACGCGGCGATTCCACATCCATGACCGAAGAAAGTTCCTGCATGAACCGCGAAGGAAGCGTCATGCTCCGTTCCCCATACAGATAGCGGCTGCGCGAACGCGTAAAGTACAGTCGCTCTTCCGCACGCGTGATCGCAACATACATCAGACGGCGCTCTTCTTCCAGTTCGTTGTCGTCGTACGCCGCGCGGGAAACAGGAAAAATATTCTCTTCCATTCCCACCACAAACACCGTTTTGAATTCCAGACCCTTTACGGAATGGATGGTCGCCACCGTAACATAATCGGTTTCGTCCATATCATCCGTATCCGAACTCAATGTTACCTGGTTGAGATAATCGGAAAGCGTCGCATTTTTGTTCATCTTGCAGAACTCGTCCACCGAGTTCACAAATTCGTCGATGTTCGCCTTTTTATTGATGCTCTCGTCCGAATCGTCCGCATACATGGTCAGAATACCCGAATCATTGATGACATCGCGGATCAGCTCGTCCGCGCTCATGGTCGCGCCCTTGATCACGAGTTCTTTTAAAAGCGCACCGAATGCGCGCACTTTCTGCTTGCTCCCCGCGTTCAAAGGCAGAGAATCAACGTCCAACACCGCATCATATACGGAAAGCTCCGTTTCGTTCGCGTATTGCTCCAGCGTTTCCACCGTTTTTGCCCCGATGCCGCGCTTGGGAACGTTCACGATCCTGGTAACCGCTTCGCTGTCAAACGGATTGTTGATCACGCGCAAATATGCAAGCAAATCCTTGATTTCTTTACGCTCGAAGAATTTGAAGCCGCCGAAAACCTTGAACGGCACATTATATTTGGCAAATTCCTGCTCGTATGCACGGGAAAGAGCGTTGATGCGCATCAATACGGCAAAATCTGAAAATTTATAGTCGCAGCTATTCATGAGCTGGGAGATCGTGCGCGCCACGTAAAGCGCTTCATCATTTTCCGTTTCCGCCTGGTAATACTGGGCAGGCACCCCTTCCTGATTGCTCGTCCAAAGCACTTTGTCCTTGCGCCGCCCGTTGTTCTTGATGACCGTATTGGCCAGTTTTAAAATATTCTTCGTAGAACGGTAATTGCGTTCCAGTTTATAAACTTTCGCACCCTTGAAATCCTTTTCAAAGTCTAAAATATTCTCGATCTTCGCACCGCGCCAGCCGTAAATGCTCTGATCGTCGTCGCCGACTGCGAATAAATTTCCGTGCACCGTCGCTAACAGACGGATGATTTCATACTGCACGTGGTTTGTATCCTGAAATTCATCCACATGAATGTAACGGAATTTTCCCGAAAGATAGTCCAGGGCGTCCCTGTCCGTTTCCAGAAGCCGAAGCGTCTGGGTCAGCAAATCGTCAAAATCCAGCGCATTGTTCTTTTTCAGATGATCGCAGTATGCCGCATACACGGAAGTGATCTCGCGGATCCCTTTCAGATCGGCATTGTTGCGCTCATACTCGTCCGGCTCCTGCCCCAGCATTTTGGCGTTCGCGATATGGAATTTAATATTTTTGAGAAGCTTCTCGTCCTCCAACCCGCTTTCCGCAAATGCGCGCTTGATTACCGCCGTGCGCTCCGTTTCGCTGTAGATAGAAAAATTCTTGTTATACCCGAGGCGATCCGCAAACAATCTGAGAATTCGGACACACATACTGTGAATGGTACAGATCCACATGCTTTGCGCCCCGTCGATCATCGCCGAAAGCCGCTCCTTCATTTCATTCGCTGCCTTGTTCGTGAATGTAATGGCAAGGATGGACGACGGCTGCGCCCCTTTGTTCTCCACAAGATAGGCGATCCGCGATGTAAGTACGCGCGTTTTTCCGCTGCCCGCTCCCGCCAGTACCAGCACCGCGCCTTCCGTATCCATGACCGGTTTGATCTGTTCTTCGTTCAGTTTCTGCAAAATTTCATCCATCGTGCCAGCTTTGCTCTCCTTCCCTTCTTCTCACAAACACCCGAAAACTACGGGCATGACTCTTTTTTTATTATACCACAAAACGCGCCGTCAGGCAATCTGCGGCGCATACGAGCGGATTATTTTTTATTAAAAAATTCCGCTCCGTTGAGCGGCAGTGTTACCGCCGCGGATCCACGGAAAAATCATGCAAAAATCAATGTTTCGCTTTCCCTTCGTACTCGCATTCCCTGCGGAAGCGTTCCAAAGCTTTGAGATACCTTTCGGAAAGATTCAGCATATAGCGCTGTTTATCCTCATAGGTGAGCGAGTCATACTCTTCGCGATCGGTCAGGCGGGCAAGGGCATCGGAGACTTCGCCGTCGGTCAAAAGCATGCGGCGCACCTTTTCATAAAACAGATCGTCATCACCGCCTCGGATGGAACAGGTAACTTTTCCTGCAAAATAACGGCAGGCACGGCTCTCGCTCATACCGTTTTCGCGGGCGCGTTCGACTTCGTCCGTGAAATTATCCTTGGCGTTTTCCCAAAAACCGCTTTTTAAACGCGCTTTCGCCTCGCGCGCAATACTGCGGAAACTTTTTTGCTGATTCGGCATCTTTTTCTCCCCCCTTTCGACAAGTTTCGCACAAAACGAAAAGCCTGTTATCCGAAAATAACAGGCTTTTGTGATTAGTTTTTAATGCTTCTTTTGCGAGCAGCTTCCGACTTCTTCTTTTTACGGACGGAAGGCTTTTCATAATGCTCTTTACGGCGCAGATCACCGATGATACCGTCGCGTGAGCACTTTCTCTTGAAACGGCGCAGCGCGCTGTCAATCGACTCGTTTTCTCCGACTCTGATCGTAGACATTCCTTTCAACCCTCCTTCGCCTTACGCACTTACTCAACGTTTATATTTTATAGGAAAGCAAAAAGAATGTCAAGTTATTTTCATGGAGAATAACGGAAAATTTTTCCGTTATCAGGAATGTGTCGTTTCCAAAACAGTGATATTCAGCGTATAACCAGGCCCGATAAAGGAAAGCAGCTTATCTTTATATTGATTAAATCCGGTAACCCACGAGCCGCCGCTGACCGATTCCGAAAGATCGTACCAGATAACACCGTCCGCTGTATTCACACCGAATTCGAGCCAATAGGAATGTCCGGGAGCATAACGGAAAGTAACCGTAACTTTCCCGTCCTGCGCTTTGAGCTCGTCAAAGCTCTGCTGCTGTTCCACTTCGTCATTCTGTATATAATTACGATCGGAAACATACACATAAAACGTCGTGTCCGCATCGAAATCTTTAACGTCGAATACAAGGGTTTCGTTCCAATATTCTACCTGTGCCGACTCCGAAACGGTAATTTTCAAGACAAGCGTGCCTTTCTGCGACGAATTGTTGCCGCTCTTGAAAGTTGCGGTCAGCCAGCTGACACCCGCTTTGATCTTCGTCGTGTCAATCACGATCTTTGCCCCGACGATCTCGTTCGAAGCGTTTGCATGCACCTTTTCCGTACTGATCGCACCGACAGGCAAAACCTCTTCGTTCGAACTTTCATACGACGCATTTAATATCGTCATATAAGAAGCATCCAGCCCTACGGAAATTTCCCATGTCTTGGTATCCAAAATTCCGCCCGGATATGTACCGTTCACAATGACCGCCGTCGCTTCATCTTCCAGCTTTGCGATGCCGTTTTCCGTCGTTTGCGTATAATTGCCCAAAACAGCCGTCAGCGTTACATTCTCCGCAGGCATGGTAAAGACAAAACCGTCTCCCTCTTTTGTGCACTCCTCGCCGTTGTATTGAACGCCGGTCAAATACTTATCTTCACTTTTTACGGTAACCGTAACACTGATCGATTCCCCTGCTTCTGCAGAAGCTTTGCTTGCCTGCAGCGCATAGTCATCGCTCGCCGCACAGGTGATCGAATACGTTTGCGTCTCCTGTTTTTCTTCTCCGCCGCATGCGGCAATACCCAACGTCATTGCCAATACCGACAACACTGCCATAAAGCCAAATACAACTTTTTTCATTTTCATGCCTCCTTGATAGATTGCATTAAGAATATATGTTACAGCATTTTCTCGCCCATGGGCTGGCCGCCGAGAATATGAATGTGCAGATGATGCACTGTCTGTCCCGCGTCTTCGCCCTGGTTGATAATCAGCCGATAACCGTTTGTAAGCCCGAGAGATTTTGCAATTTCGGGAATTTTCATAAAACATTTTTTTACGAGTTCTGCCTGCTCCGCGTTCATTTCGGCAAGCGTGGCAAAATGCGACTTAGGTACGACAAGCACATGCACTTTCGCCTGCGGATTGATATCCTTGAAAGCGAGCATATTCTCGTCTTCGTACACTTTTGCCGAAGGGATCTCCCCTGCTATGATCTTGCAAAAAATACAATTTTCCATGATTTATCTCCTTTTATCTTTGCGGTATTTTTAAATAACCGCATTGATCATTTTATGATTTCGGCGAGCAAACCGTCCGCGAAACTTTCGCGGGCCAGCACGCGCGTTTTTTTACTGATATTCTCTTTTACATACAGTCGGATATAATTTTCCGAATAGCCTACCGTATAGCCGTCCTTGACCTCTTCCGGGACAAGTTCGAGCACCTTTCCGACAAATTTTTGCTCATACGTCTGCCGCAATTCGTGCGAAAGCGCCAATAATTCATGCAAGCGGCGTTTTCGGATCTCTGCGGGAAGTTCGGAAAGTTTTGCCGCGACCGTACCCGTACGGCGGCTGTAAGAAAAGCAATGGATCTGCGAAAACCCGACGCGGCGGGCAAGCGCGAGCGTCTCCGAAAAATTTTCTTCCGTTTCCGTCGGGAAACCGCTGATAATATCCGTCGTGATCGCGGCGTCCGGGAAATACGATCTGATCAGCTCCACTCTGCGGCAATATTCTTCGCCCGTATAATGGCGGTTCATTTTTTTTAAGACCGCATCCGAACCGCTCTGCAAAGACAAATGGAAATGCGGCGCAAAATCGCGCACCTGTTTTGCCGCTTCCAAAAGCTGCGGCGTGATCACGCCCACCTCCAAAGAACCCAGCCGAATACGGCTGTTTGCGTCCTTTACGGCAAGCAAAAGATCGGCAAGTCCGCGGTTTCCGTCTTTGAAAGAGGAAATATCGATGCCCGTGATCACCACTTCTTCCGCCGAACTTGACAAAATTTCTTCTGCCGCGCTCTCCACCGTCCGTGATCGGCTCCTGCCGCGCAGGTAAGGGATAATGCAATAAGAACAGAAATTGTTGCACCCGTCCTGGATTTTTACGAACGCGCGCGTTTTCAAAGACACGGGCGCAGGCATTTCGTCATAGATTTTGTCCTCTTCGTCCAAGGCAATGCCTTCGCCGTCCAGAAGCGAAAGGATCTTGCTCTTTTGCCTCGCACCCGTTACCAGCTGCACGTTTTGTTTCTTTGCAAATATTTCGGGCGTTTTTTCGGCGGCACAGCCGCACACAATGATGCGGGCATCGGGATTGACCGCGCGCACCCGCGCGATCGCCTGACGGCTCTTTTTTTCCGCTTCGCCCGTTACCGCGCAAGTATTGAGAATATACAGATCCGCAAAATCCAGCTCGTCGGAAACCTCCCAGCCGCGTTCCTGCAAACCGCGGATGAGCGAACCGCTCTCACAGTCATTGACTTTGCAGCCCAACGTAAAGACGACCGCTTTCATTCCAGCTCTCCCAATGCGAACGCGACCACGCCGCAAAAAACGATCGCCGCCGTTTCCGCGCGCAAAATGCGTTTGCCGAGCGTGATCCCGGCAAATCCTTTCTGCTTTCCAAGATCGAATTCTTCCTGGGAAAAGCCGCCCTCGCTCCCCACGACCAAGGCGCAGGAACCGCGCAGTTCGTGCAGATTCCGATCGGACGTTTGTGCAAATTCGCAGGCAAAGAGTTTATTTTCAAAACCGCTGCAGGAATCGAGCGTATCCTCAAATTTTTCAAAATACTCCACTGTGGGAACGGTAGCGCGCAGGCATTGTTTCGCCGCTTCGCGCGCGACTTTGCGGAGCCGCTCCGTCTTGTTTTCGTTCATGTAAGCGGAGCAAAACCGCGACGAAAAGACGGCAATCTCCGCAACGCCCAATTCGGTTGCTTTCTGCACGACGAGTTCTGTCTTGTCGCCCTTGAGCGCACCGACCAACAGGCGTATTTTTGTTTTGCACTCTTTATCGGATACGCGCTCGCTCACCACCGTGCAGAGCATTTCGCCCTTGGTTACTTTGTTGATGATCGCGTCGTATTCCTTGCCGCTGCCGTCCAAAAGAAGAACCTCGTCTCCCTCTTTGAGGCGCAAAACGTTCTTTGCGTGGGAATATTCGTCGCCCGAAAGGATCGCTTCCTTTCCGACGTGTTCGGTAAAAAATCTGCGTATCGTTGCCATATATTTATTCCAAAATGCGCACGAATGCGCCGACATTATTTTTTGAATGCAAGTGCGAACCACTCGCCTTTGCGGATCTGCCTGATCTTTGTCAGCCCCACCGCCTCATAAGCGCGGATGACCTGTTCGAGTTTGGGTTCGATGATGCCGCTTAAAATCAGCGTGCCGCCTTCCTTCAGATTTTTGGGAATGCTGTCGCACAGCCTGCAAAGAATATCCGCCGTGATGTTTGCCGTCATGACTTCGCCGCGCACGTCCGCATTTTCCAGAAGGTCGGAAAGATCGATCTTCGCGCGGTCTGCCACACCGTTGAGTTCGCTGTTGTGTGTAGCGCTCTTAACAGCCACATAATCGATATCTGTCATGTACGCGAACTTTGCACCCAGTTTCAGCGCCGCAATTCCCAAAATGCCGCTGCCGCAGCCGACGTCGATGACAGTATCCCCTTCTTTAAGGTATTCCTGCAAAAGCTCCAGACACATGGACGTTGTTTCATGTTCGCCCGTGCCGAACGCCATATTGGAATCCAGTTTGACAATGACTTCTCCGTCCTTGGGCTCGTAGGCGATCCACTCGGGACAGATGACGACTCTGCCGCCGATGTGCAAAGGTCGGAAATGTTTTTTCCAGACGTCGATCCAGTCATCCCCTTCGATCTCGCGGCGGCTCGTCTCCAGTGTACCGAGCGAAAAAATGCCCGCACTGCGTTCCTTCAAAAGTTCGATATCCGCAAGGATGGAACGAATATTTTCATCCGCAATATCCAAAGGCAAAAAACATTTTACCAGAACGTCCGACTGTCCTTTTATAAGATCGTCGTCCATATAATCCCAGAACGTACGCTTGTCGCTCTGCAATGCGATGATGTCGTTCACATCGCATACCGTAACCCCGTAATTGGTATAGTTCCAGAAAATATCGGCGATCAGTTCACTGCCTTCCGTCGTCGTATGTACCGTAAATTCTATAAATTTCATTCGTCCGTCCTTTGCAGGGCTTAAATCCGCCGCATTTTTGTTTTTTAATATTGTACTCGTTTTTACAGGATTCGTCAACTTCTTGAAAGACAATTGAGCCCGTCTCCGATTTCCAAGACCGCACGATTTTTTCTGTATTTTTGGTATTTTCTGTAATTTTTTTAGTTTTTAAGGCAAAAAAGAGATGATTTAAGAAAAATCAGAAAGCTGACAACAATTTATCTTTTTTGTATGTTATAGATTATAAAGCCCGCGCCGCAAAATTGCGGCGCGGGCAAAAAACTTATTCTGCCGATTCCAGCTTAATGCAAATACTTTTTCCTTCGATCTTCAAAATGCCGCGAACCTGATATATTCCGTCTTTCAGATCAGACAGCGAAAATTTAGGGGAATTATTCTGTTCCGCCGAAGTCTGAACACAATCTTCCGCCAAATTTTGCGCTTCAACGCCGCTCACCGAAAGATCGTTTTTCTCCTGTTCATTCGGATTTTCTTCGCCTAAAAACATATTGCTCAGACGCTTTATATCTTCCGGTGCAACTTCCTGCATTTTCGGAGGCGCCCCTTTCAAGCTTTTTGCGGGTGCGCGCTCAATTCCCGCTCCGATGCGGATGATCGACATGATCAGATCGCGCTTTTTATGGGACGTAGGCGATCTTACGCCAAACGCGCGCCCGTATGAACGCAATTCGTAGATGGTCTTATGATCCAAATACAAATATATTTCTTCATAGATTTTTAATAATTCTTCATCTGTCATTTTTCCCCCACTCTTAAAAAACAAATCGTCCGCTTTTAATATATAAAAACTTCTCTATGTACGCATCATTACTTTCTATATTCTACAATTTAACACGCTTTTTATATTAATCGAGATAATATTATATTTTTTCCACATTTTAATTATAAGCATTAAAAGCCGCAATGTCAAACAATTATGCGGCTTTTAATGTATTATTTGAAAAAAAGGTAGATTAGAATTGGATTTAATTTTATCATTTAGCAAACGATTACATGACTTAATTACTGAAAAAGGAACAACCCACAAAGAGCTTTCCGAAATATTAAAAATCAATCTGCATGATATTATCCGCTGGGATTCCGGCAAAAATGATTATCTTCCGTCCATAAAAAAGCTGATGGCTTTTGCAGATTATTTTCAGTGTTCAGTGGATTATCTTTTAGGTCTTACCGATCTTGACTCTTATATCCCATCCCCTGTCAAGGAACCGAAAATTGCAGGAAATTTACGGAAAATTGTTTACGAGCGAAACCTGACTTTTATATCTCTTTCTGAAAAAACAGGCATTAAAAACACGACTTTATTTTATAACTGGAACAGCGGCAAATCTTTACCGCAAATTGAAAACCTTATAAAGGTTGCTGCTGCATTGGATTGTTCCGTGGATTTTTTGCTTGGCAGAGAAACATAAAAGGTCGAACCGATTTAATTTAATTATTCAATGATATCATTTATGCAAAATTCTTATATCCAGATGAGCGATATCCAAAAACGGCTTCGGGAAGCAATTCAGCTCAGCCCCTACTCACAACGTGAAATCGCACAGGCAATCGGAGTATGCGAACAAACAGTATCAAAGTATATGAACAAAGACGTCTTTCCCGCTTTGGATACGCTTGCAAAACTCTGCATTTTCCTCGATGTTTCCGCAGATGTAATTTTAGGTATTACGAAAAATCGATAATAAAAAATCGGATGTTTTCGATTATGAAAACATCCGATTTTTATTAATTTTTATACGGATCTACGCCGTACATTGCTTGCATGTTATCTTTGAAAGCGCGCATCTTTGCCGTTTGCTTGATGTCAAACTGCCCGTCCAGCTCTTCCAGCGCTTTTTTCTGGTCGCGCGTCAGCTTTGTAGGCACTTCCACCTGCACGGTAATGTACATATTCCCCGTGCCCAACCGCGTTTTCAGACCTTTGCCCCGTACACAGAATACTGTGCCGCTCTGCGTCCCTTCCGGAATCAGATACTCAAACGTATCGTCGATGCCCGGCACACGGACTTTTCCGCCCAAAACCGCCGTCTTATAAGATATCGGCAATTCTATATACAGATCTTTGTCCTTGCGCTTGAATATCTTATGCGGCTCGACACGGAATATGACGATCAGATCGCCGGGAACCCCTCCGCGCGCCGAAGCCTGCCCGAATCCTTTCTTACGGATATAACTGTTCGTATCCGCCCCCGCAGGAATGTTCAGCGTTACTACCGTTTCTTTGCGGACATAGCCCTTTCCTTTACAATCGGGGCACATATCCGTGATCTTCTTGCCCGTACCGCCGCAGGCGTCGCACGTTGCCATGCGGATCGTCCTTCCGAACAGCGTATCCTGCGTATAGCGGACCTGTCCCGATCCGCCGCACTTGTCGCACGTCTTGTATGCCGTACCGTTTTTCGCTCCCGTTCCCTTACAGGACGGGCAAGGCTCGTTACGGTAATACCTTACTTCCTTCGTACAGCCTTTCGCCGCATCCAGAAAACTCAGCACCACTTCCTTTGTGATGTCTTCGCCCTGCGCCGCCGCAGCCTGCTGCGTACCGCCGCCTCCGAAGCCCGAAAAAATATCGTTGAATATATCGCTGAATCCGCCGAAGCCCGAAAATCCGCCTGCTCCTCCGCCGAAGCCCGAAAATCCGCCGCTTCCGCCGCGCATGCCCGGATGATCCAGTTCGTAATCATACGCCGCACGCTTCTGCGGATCAGACAGTACCTCGTTCGCTTCGTTGACTTCCTTGAACTTCGCCGCCGCATTCGCATCGTTCGGATGCAGGTCGGGGTGGTACATCTTGACCAGCTTACGGTACGCGGATTTAATATCCGCCTCCGTCGCTTTCCTGTCTACGCCGAGTATTTCGTAATAATTTTTATCTGCCATTTCGCACCTGCTCCTGTCCTTAAAAACTTATGCTTTGCAGTCATTTTTCGCGTACGTGATGCCGTTTTTTATCAAAACACGTCATCACGTACGCATCGTTTACGCCCGTATGTGCAGTAATGCCGTGAAAATTCACGGCATTATCGCTCTTTCTATCGTTCAGATTTTACGGCTTTCTCCGCCAATTACTGCTGATGGAATTCGGTGTCGTCGCCGTTTCCGTTCGCGCCCGGATTGCCCTGCGCGCCCGCCGTCTGCTGGTAGATCTTCGCAAAGATCTGCTGGCTCTCGTTCGTAAGTTTTTCCGTAGCCGCTTTAATACGGTCGTCATCGTCGGAAGCAAGCTCTTCCTTCGCATTCTTCACAAGTTCTTCCAGCTGTGCTTTGTCTTCCGCCGCAAGTTTGTCGCCCAATTCATTGATCGACTTCTCAACCGTGAAGATCATGCCGTCCAGCTTGTTCTTGTTGTCGACCTTCTCTTTGCGTTTCTTATCTTCTTCCGCGTACTGCTCCGCTTCCTTGACCGCTTTGTCAATATCCGCTTCCGAAAGATTCGTGCTCGACGTGATCGTGATATCCGTGCTCTTCTGCGTGCCGAGATCCTTTGCCGTTACATGCACGATACCGTTCGCATCCACATCGAACGTAACTTCGATCTGCGGAACTCCGCGCGGTGCAGGAGGAATACCCGTCAGTTCAAATCTGCCGAGCGTCTTGTTGTCCTTTGCAAATTCACGCTCGCCCTGCAAAATATGAATGTCAACCTGCGTCTGGTTATCCGCCGCCGTCGAGAATACCTGCGATTTCTTTGCAGGAATCGTCGTGTTACGCTCGATCAGCTTCGTGAATACGCCGCCCAGCGTTTCGATACCCAGAGACAAAGGCATAACATCCAAAAGCAGTACGTCTTTGACTTCGCCCGACAAAACGCCGCCCTGAATCGCCGCGCCGATCGCAACGCATTCGTCCGGGTTGATCCCCTTGAACGGCTCTTTGCCCGTAATTTGTTTTACTTTCTCTACAACCGCAGGAATACGCGTCGAACCGCCGACCAGGATCACCTTGTCGATATCGCTGTACGTAAGACCCGCATCCTTCATTGCAAGGCGCATCGGTTCGCTCGTCTTTTCTACGAGATCTGCCGTCAAAGCATCGAATTTCTGACGCGTAAGGTCTACGTCCAGGTGCTTCGGTCCTTCCGCCGTTGCCGTGATGAACGGCAGGTTGATGTTCGTCGTCGTCATACCGGAAAGTTCGATCTTCGCTTTCTCCGCAGCTTCTTTCAGACGCTGCATCGCCATTTTATCTTTCGAAAGATCGATGCCTTCCTTGCTCTTGAATTCGTCGATCAGATAATCCATAATGCGCTTATCAAAGTCATCGCCGCCCAGCATGTTGTTGCCGTTCGTTGCAAGAACTTCGAATACGCCGTCGCCGATCTCCAGGATCGACACATCGAACGTGCCGCCGCCCAAGTCATAAATCATGACTTTGTGGTTGCTCTTATCTTTATCCAAACCGTACGCAAGCGCTGCCGCCGTCGGTTCGTTGATGATACGCAGAACGTTCAGTCCCGCGATCTTGCCTGCGTCCTTCGTTGCCTGACGCTGGCTGTCCGTAAAGTATGCAGGACACGTAATGACCGCATCCGTTACTTTGCTGCCGAGATAGCTCTCCGCATCTGCCTTGAGTTTCGCAAGGATCATCGCCGAGATTTCCTGCGGCGAATACTTCTTGCCGTCAATGTCTACTTTATAATCGCTGCCCATATGGCGCTTGATCGAAATAACCGTACGGTCAGGGTTTGCCACCGCCTGACGTTTAGCGACCTGTCCGACGATTCTCTGCCCGTCTTTCTGGAACGCCACAACAGAAGGCGTCGTGCGCGCACCTTCCGGATTGGGAATTACCACCGCTTCGCCGCCTTCCATAACGGCTACGCAAGAGTTCGTTGTACCTAAATCAATACCAATGACTTTTCCCATAATATACACTCCTTCTATCCTGAAAAAGATATTATCAAATTTAAATTTATTTTATTTCCAAACGGATTTCACCCCGTTTCGACTTTTTTTATCACGACGTTACTTTAACCTGCGCAAACCGCAGTACCTTGTCGCCGCGCTTGTAACCTTTTAAAAATACTTCTTTCACATACCCCGCTTCGACACCCTCCGCGGCAGGCTCGCTCATGATCGCTTCACAGAACGCAGGATCAAATTCTTCATTCAAAGGATTGATCTCTTCGATCCCCTCGTCCTCCAAAAGCTTTTTGAACGAACGAAGCACCATTTCGATGCCCTTCTTCGTCTGCTCATCACAGGAAAGAAGCGCCCGCTCCAGATTGTCGCCAATCGGGAATATCTTCAAAAGTATATCGCCTTTTCCATCCAGATACGCATTGCGGCGCGCCGCTTCATTCCGCTTACGGAAATTATCGAACTCCGCCACCGAACGCATCCATTTGTCTTTATAATCCGCCGTCTCCGCCTGCGCTTTCGCAAGTTCTTCCTTCAGCTTTTCGTGCTTGCCGTGATGCTCCGTATGTTCTGCTTTCTGCCCGTCTCGGCAAGCTTCCTCCTCCGGTTGCTCCGCTCCCTGCGGCAGTTCCGTTTCCGGCTGAAGTTCCGCTTCCTCTTTCGCTGCTTCCTGCGGTTTCTTCACTTCTTCACTCATCTTTCTCGTCCTTCCCGTCCTTGTCGGCCGTATTGTCTTTTTTCTTGCTTCCCACGATCCCTTCCAATGCCTTGCCGACATTCTCCAAAACCGTGATCACTTTATGATAATCCATTCGGATCGGCCCGATCACTCCATACGTCCCGAGATTCTTGCCACCAGCAGAATACGTCGCCGTAACTACCGAACAATCTTCCGGAACCTCTTTGTCATCGCACGACCCGATCTTTACATTGATCTGAATTTCATCGTTTTCATCCCCGATGATCTCCGCAAGTTTATCCTTGCTCGATATCACCGAAAGAAAATTCTTAACATTGTCGATATCTTCGTACTCGGGGTGATTGAATATTTTCTCCGCCCCCGAAAGCACCACGTCTTCATCCCTCGGTCTCGTGTACGACTTCAGTGCGTCGATCACTTCGTGCATCACCTGACGGTACTGTCCGAATTCCGCCAACACCTCGTCTTCCACTTCCTTGATCTCCGAAAGCGCTTTGCCTTCAAACAGCTTCGCGATCACCTTCGATGCATTCTCCAGTTCGTCGTCCGTCATTCCCTCCGGGATCTCGATAAAACTGTCCCTTAGGATCCGCATCCCCGTTACGATCACCAAAAGCGCATTTCCGTCTCCGCAGGACAAAAGCGCTATGTTCTTGATCCGCTCTTCGTCTGCGTGCGGTCCGATCCCAACCGACGTGTAATCCGTCAGCTCACTGATCACTTTCGATACGCTCTTCACCAGATGCTCCACATCGTTCGACTTTCCCGAAAACGCACTCTCGATATAATCGAGATCTTTCTCGGACAGATTTCCCTTCTCCATCAGCTCCTCGATATAAAACCGATACGCCTGCGGCGAAGGTACCCGCCCGCCCGATGTGTGAAACTGCGTCAGATACCCAAGCTCCTCCAGCGAAGCAAGCTCGTTGCGCACCGTCGCCGAACTTACGTCCGTCAGATGCTTCTCCGCAATGCTCTTGCTCGACACAGGTACAGCCGTGTTGATGTATTCATCTACAACAATCTGTAAAATTTTCTTTTTTCGGTCGGACATTTTCATTGCCGCTTCACCCCGCGTTACTTTGGCACTTGTTTTTTAACAATGTTAGCACTCTCATCTCTTAAGTGCTAACGCTATTATATATTCATTGCGAAAGAATGTCAAGAGTTTTGCGACAAATTTTTAAAAATTTTTTTATTTTAATTATAAACGCGCGCGCACCATTAATTATAGCTGTTTAAGGCAACCCCTCTGATTTTAACAATTCCCTGGCGGCACATTCAAAATTTTTTCCGCGCCTCTCTCCGCCGTCAGTTGATTTAAAAACGCCGACCTGTCCTTTTGCTCGTTCTTTCTTTGCCCCGTTTGACCTGTCTATTCTTGACTTCCGATTTATTTTTTCTGCAAAAATTCCCTTTTGCAGCACCCTTCCGCAAAGCATTTGGCACAGGCTCGTCTTTTCGAAAATAAATATTTTTTCGCACCTTCCTGCCGCCCGCAAAGTATTCAGCCCTATTTTTTGCGGACTGCCCTTCTTTTATGCATCTGCTCCGCTTGCTACCACTTCCGTCTTTTTAAGACTTCGCCGCCTCCCCCGCACGTTTTCACCCATCGATTTATATGCAGGAGGGGGACGCGCTTTGAGCGCGTCCCCCTCCTGCTATCGGTAGGTTATTACAATGGTATAAGCAAATTTAAATTTTTTCTTTCCTCTTTCATTTTTTGCCGCTTACTATGCCGCAAATATTCAAAAGGATGAAAGCCGAGCGTTCCCCGTATCAAACCATACGCTTTAAATGAAATCATCCCTTTTCTTTGCGTGCACTTTTCCTTTGTCGCGCGGCTTATGGATAGATTCTAACATAATCCCGATCATTTGTCAAATAAAATTAACCATAGTTAATTATATAATTTTAAAAAACAGGTTTTCTGCAAATGGAAGCAGGCCATGCGCTTAATTTTTTACAGGCAGAATATTATGCCTCTACTATAAAAAACTGCGGTGCTTGGCAAAAGCACCGCAGATAAAATCAGAGATTCATTTTCAAACTATCGGCGATTTCTTTTCCGGAACTGGTACCGATGCGATCCGCGCCGGCGGCGAGCATTTCGCGGAACTGTTCCGCCGTTTTGATACCGCCCGAAGCTTTGACGCAGCAGGCGCCTTTGACCGTATCTTTGAGCAGCCTGACATCTTCCGCCTTTGCGCCCTCCCCGAAATAGCCTGTGCTGGTTTTGACAAAAGCAGCTCCCGCGTCGCGGGCGCACTGCGCCGCTTTGACCATTTCTTCGCGCGTAAGAAGAGAAGTTTCCAAAATCACCTTTACGGGGCTGCCCTTCGCCGCCTTCACGACCTGCTTGATCTCGCGCTTTACGTACGAATAATTTCCGTTTTTGACGGCGGAGATACAGATGACCATATCGATCTCGTCCGCCCCGTCGGCAACGGCGCGTTTGGTCTCAAAGACCTTTGTTTCCGTCTTATTTTCACCCATCGGGAACCCGACGACGCACGCAATTTTGATCTGCGGAGCATTTTTTAAAAATTCGTTGCACGCCGAAACATACACCGGCTGCACGCAAACCGAATAAAATCCGTATTCCACCGCTTCCGCACAAAGCTTGCGAATATCCTCGCGCCGCGCCGTCTGTTTCAAAAGCGTATGGTCAATGGTTTTCAAAAGCCTGCGGATCTCCAAAATCTTTTTCTGACGTTTGAATTCTTCAAATTCCGCCATTTCCTCCGGCGAAACAGAAGTTTTCCCATCCGCTTCTTTGGCCGTCGTAAGCAGCGGCTGTTTATTATTCTGCGCCGTTTCCGCAGGCGCTGTTTCCTTTTCTTTTATTTCCTCTTTTTTCTTTCCGAATCCAAACATCAAAGTTTCTCCTTTCCGATAAAACTATAAACCAGCGGCCGTGCCCGATAAGAATCTTTTACCGTAAATGCGCTTTCCGCCAGCAAGATCGCATCCTTGTTTTCCTTTCTGTAAAAAATTTCCGCGATCGGTTCACCTTTTTCTACGCGATCTCCCGCACGTCTTTTCAGAAGTATCCCGACCGTATGATCGATCGGATCCCCTTCCTTCGCGCGTCCGCCGCCCAGCTGTGAACAAGCCTTGCCCAGCGCAAGGGCCGAAACATGCAGTTTTCCCGCGCGCGGCGCACAAACAAGAAGCCGATGGGGAGCCAAAGGCAGAAGCGAAAAATCATCGACGGCCCGAACGTCGCCGCCCTGCGCCGAAACGATCTGCTTCAGCTTTTCCAATGCCGAACCCGATTCCAACGCCCGTTTGACTTTTTGATCCGCCTGCTCTTGCGAAAGTCCTTCCGACATCTGCAAAATCTTTCGGCAATGATACAGAGAAAGTTCCGACAGCGCATTCTTTTTCCCTTTCAGCACTTCGATCGCTTCGCGCACTTCCGCATTGCAGCCGATATTATCCCCGAGCGGCACATCCATACAGGTTACCGCCGCGCCGATCTTCCGCCCCGCAGCCGTTCCGATCCTGACCATCATTTCTGCCAGTTTCACCGCATCGGAAGGCCTGCGCATGAACGCGCCGTTGCCGTATTTTACGTCCAGCAAAATCACGTCCGCAAAGGAAGCCAGCTTCTTGCTCATCACGGACGAAGCGATCAGCGGAATACTGTCCACCGTCGCCGTAACGTCGCGGACGGCATACATGCGTTTATCGGCAGGCACCGTGGCGCTTGTCTGCCCTGCGATCGCCGCACCCACTTTCTCTACCTGCTTCTCAAACTCTTCCGCCGAGAGCGTTACCCGAAGATTCGGAAAACTTTCCATTTTATCCAGCGTTCCGCCCGTATGCCCAAGCCCCCTGCCGGAATATTTCGCACACTTCACGCCCAGAGATGCCAGCACGGGCACCAGGATCAACGTCGTCGAATCGGATACGCCGCCCGTCGAATGTTTGTCCGCATAGACGCCCGACACGTTTGGTTTCTCCGCACACACGCCGCTCTTTGCCATCGCGTCTGTGAGGACAAAACACTCCTCGTCCGTCATTCCGCGCCAGAGAACCGCCATGCAGAATGCTGCGATCTGCGCATCCGACGCACTTTCGTCCGTTACCATGCGCACAAAGGCGCGGATCTGCTCCTCACTCAATATTTTGCCGCGTTTTTTTAATTCTATGATATCGTATGCCGTCATGCGACAAAACTCCCCCTTTCTTGTCATTTTCCGCCCCGCCGCACCTGTGTATCTGTGATATAATACAGAAAAATGCCACGGGGGTATCTATGAATTTACTTGCATCCACTCTCTGGGGCGGCGTTTATCTGCTGATCCTGTTCGGATTGTGTTTCGGCGGAGTTGTATCCGTTCGGATCCTTCAACAGCACATCCGCGATGCAAAAAACGCTCCCCCTGAAGCAAAACCTGCGCCCGAAAAGCCTGCCAAACCCGAACAGCCCGAAAAGTCTGGCCCCAAAGAAGTCTATTACATTGTCGAAAAAAAACGGGCACACACAAAGCAAAGCTACTCCAAGCCCAAAAAAATCAACTTTGAATAATTTGCTTCGGCGCCGCGCGCAATTTTATTGCGCGCGGCGCCGGTTTGTTAATCTTCATAACGACGTACGTTATTCCCCTCGTCCCAGAGACGTTCCAGATGATAAAACAGCCGCGATTCGTCGTTGAAGACGTGCACGATCACATCGCCGTAATCCATAACGCCCCAACGCCCTTCGCGAACGCCTTCCGTTCTGCGGGGTTCTATGCCCGCTTTGGAAAAATGTTCTTCCAGATTTTCGCAGAGCGATTTGACCTGCGTCGTGCTTCTGCCGCTGCAGATAACGAAATAATCGCAGATCACCGTCTTTTCGCGAACATCGACCATAATTATATCTTCCGCTTTCTTGGAAGATAAAAATTTGCAGATCTGCTGTGTGAATTCAAGAGATTCCATTTACTTTTTTCTTAACTCCTTGTAATATTCATATGCACGGAATGTCAGCGGATAGATATCGCCCTTCCCTTTTTTCAGATATTTCAGCTCGTACCGTAGCGACCGATACATACATTCGTCCAGATCCCGTCCGAACCAGGCGCGCAGGGAATTGATATGCGGAAAATCTCTTCCTGCTTCCAGCATATCCGAAAGAAAGATCAGTTTTTCCAGTGCGCTCATGTTCGGTCTTCCCGACGTATGATAACGGATGGCATTCAGAACATCCGTATCCGTTACCCCGAACGTATGCTCTGCAAGGTATGCACCTGTATACTGATGCATCACGGGAGCGGGAATAGCGGGCTCCGGAGCGGTAAACCCGGCAAGTTCCGGCGCCGAGAGATCCAAATTTTTGGCTACGTCATGCAGTCCTGCCGCCTGTATGACCGCATGTTCATCCAGCCTGTACCCCGACGCCGCGCCCGCCGCCATCAATGCGACCCGCACCGTATGTTTTTTCCGCACAGGTTTTAAATACCGCAGCGCCTCTTTCACGTTTTCCACCCGATACAGCCCCTTCGTCTGGATATAAGCGATCACGTCTTCCGCAAGATAAGGCTTCAAATCTTCCCCGAACGCACTCAGCACACGTATCTTCGTAGATGAAACATCCCGTCCCGAATATTCCAGCACGCGAAAACCTTTATGAAACTTTGCAAAAAAACGAAGCTGCTCCTTTTTAAAACTCACGCGCTCCCCTTCCCGTCCGCAGGCTACCAGTTCCGCCATCGAAAGGATCACGTCGGGCTCTTTCCAGGTATAAAAATCTTTGAGCATATCCGCTCCCACCAGCCAATACAGCTGCGCGTCGGGATATTTTTGCTTAAAATGCGCCACCGTACGGCAAGTATAACTCGTTCCGCCCGCATTGAGCTCATACGGACTGACCTCACAGCCGCGGATCCCCGCAAACGCCAGTTTTGCCATGTTCAGCCGATCCGCAGCCGAAGCGAGCAGCTTGCCTTGCTTGTGCGGCGGTATAAACGCAGGCACTACAATGATTTTGTCTGCTTGCAATTTTTCCTTTGCCGCTTTTACAATATTGATATGTTCCGAATGAACGGGATCAAATGTCCCGCCGAAAATCGCAATTTTCATAGTTACCCGTCTGTAGAATTGTTACCCGTTGTATATAGGAATTTCCGCTCTTTTCTATACCTTTGCGGAAAAATTTTCCTTTTTAACAGTATATCACAACTTTTTGTCCGTTGCAAGGTTTAAAACACCGAATTATTGGAGAAATATACAGAAAGTACTTTCACACAGGCAGGTACATACCATGAAAAAAATCGATTTTCCCCTCTGGTCCGATACGGTATTTTCGTTTTTCGCACTCCTTTTGCTTTCTTTTTGTATATTCCGCTTTTACCTTTCTTCGCTCTGGGCGGCATTACTGGCTGCAGGCAGTTTTGCGGCGGCAGCTACCGTGCTTTTGCATCTTTGGCGCCGCGCCAGACACAGAAAAAAATACGGAGCGGAAAGCGAACGCTCCAATGTACAAAAATTAGCCTTCCACCTTGCCATGGACTCGCCGCAAAACAACGCAGAGCTCATTGCGAAAAGCCTTTCCGCCCAACACGAAGCACAAGGCAGCAAATCAGAAGAAAATGCCGACAACACACGGAAACATTGTGCAGAAAATAATACACCGTATGCACAAATCAAAGACAAAACCATCCACACAAAAGACGGCGACAGCTTTTTGAGGTTTCAGTTTGAAAATGTAACGGCAGACGAATTATGCCCCGTGATCCGCGCCGCGGGAGAACACAAAACCGTTTACGCCGCGGGATTCACGGAAGAGGCGTGCAAGCTTGCAAAAGCCTTCGGCGTAACCCTCAAAGACGCAAACGATGTTTATTCGCTCGTCAAAGAGAGCGGCTGCATGCCCGAGCATCTGATCACTCCCCCCAAAGAAAAAAACGGATTTAAAGAAAAATTCGCGTTCCGCATCCGAAGAAGTGCCTGGCGCGGTTATGCTTTTTCGGGCGCTTTTCTCCTTCTTTTTTCCCTCTTTACGATCTTCCCTGTTTATTATATTGTTTCGGGCGGAATTTTACTCCTCCTTTCCGCCGTGATCCGCTTTTTCGGAAAAAAAGAATAAACCGCCATGCCACATCAAAAAGTTTGCTTTCCTTTACAAAAAATCCCGAACATGCAGAATGCTCTGTATGTTCGGGATTTTTTCGGGCCGTTGGACTTAAAAAGAACTGCCCTCATAAAAATGCGGACAGGATCGAAAACCTGTCCGCATTGATAAACCGATCTGTTCATTGCTGAATCAAAGACAAGATCATCGCTACAAAAAAAAGTATCCATCCGACGGTCTTCCCTACAATAAGCCGAAATTCACTCGGCTCTACACAATCCCCGCCCTCGCGCGTATCCCGTTCAGCATTCCAACGGACGCTTCTCTTGCATAAGCTGTAATTAAAATAGATCAACAAGACGGACGGCACTCCGAAAATTAAAAATACAGGAATGGATTCATAGGATTTGTTGACGATGATATTCACCAACCCGAACAACAAAACAATATAAAGAAACACCGCCAACTTAAAATTTCTGCTGTGTTTACTCATCAGTCCAGACCTCCCGATACAGAATTTACTTGTATCTGTGCAAAAGGTGAATACATATAACTGTCAAGCGCGATCTGTTTTATCAGAACTTCTCCCTTTTCGCAATCATTTTGTGAAAAGGAGATATCCGTAACATAATCGACGCTTCCCAGCATTTCGGGAAACGTTAGAGTAAGACTAAGCATAAAGTCCGAAACGTGCGCTTTGAAGGTAACCGTAATCTCAACCGTATCTATATTAACATTCCCGACCGGGTTGCTGTCAATTTCTATGTAATTGTTATAATTTTCCGTTGTAAGAGTGCGATCGCGCCCGACATATCCCACCACCGACGAAATGATGTTTAAAAGCACGATAAGAATAAACACAGCGCCTGCCGTATATCCCAAAATGCGCTCCGTCTTCGTAAACCCGTTTCGCATCAACGGCTCATCGAACAGAAAATCATCCTCTGAAAGCGGATCATCCGCACCTATATTCCCGCTTTCCTCCCCTTGCTCCGGCAAAGGCTCTCCTTCTGTCGTATCAGCAGCTCCTTCCGACCGAAGGTTTTCAAAGGTGCCCCCGTCATCCGCCTGCGTTTGCTTTCTCCCTGTCTCTGCGTCATCCGACGGCGAATCGGGCTGTGCTGCAAGCGTGTCGGGCTGCGGTTCCTGCAAATCGGCTCGTGCTTCCTGCGCGGGATCCTGTCCACTCGAATGGACATCCTGTCCATGCGTCCTTTCGTCAAAAACTTCCTGCGCGGGATCCTGTCCACTCGAGTGGACATCCTGTTTATGTGCCCCTTCGTCAAAGACTTCCTGCGGCGCACACTCTTCTTCTCCTCGCAATATCTCATCCGTTTCCACTTGCAGGGCATCGGCAAGTTTTAAAAGATATTTCGAATCGGGAAGCATGCCACGCTCCCACATCCGCACTTCGCTTTCAAAGACCCCCACTTTCCGTGCGAGCTCCGCCTGCGTCAGTCCCAAAGACTCACGTTTGGTTCGGATAAACTCCGAAGTCTTGCTCATATCCTCCCCCTTACCGCCATACTTGACAGTTGATCTAAATTGGTTTTCCGTTAAAAACGGCATCACTGTTCCCGATCGGTACAGAAAGCCCATTCTCACCCGTCAATCGCCGAAAAAGCACCCCTCGGCGCTTTTTCGGCGCCGGCAATGCCCGTATGAAACAGTTTCTTGCAACGAACTCTTCCGAATCATTTCTTCCTTTTCCGATGGCCGAGCGCCTTTTTATTCAGATAGAAGTACAGCCGAACCCTTTTATAAAAAAATGCGTTTCGTTACGATGCGTCAGAATTCAATGTGTTTAAAATCTTTGCGCGACGAACGGCGGTACAGGATTACCTTCCGTCCGATCACGGCCACGCATTCCGCCCTTAGCGCCGATGCCAGTTCTGCCCCCAACGATTTCGCATCGTCTTCCGCATTCGTCAGGACATTCACTTTGATCAGTTCACGCGCTTCCAGCGCATCCGAAAGGGATTTGACCATATTCTCGCCGATCCCGTTTTTTCCGCACTGCGCCACAGGATCCAGATTTGCCGCAATACTCTTTAAATTACTTCTCTGTTTGCTTGTAAGCATATCATCTTCCTTGATTTATTTTTTTGCCGCAAAAATACAGGTACGTACCTGTATTTTTGCGGCGGTTTCTTATTCTTTAAACAAAAACTCCACATTGCCTACGACAACCGTGTCGTTCTCAGCAACGCCGCGTTTTTTCAGTTCGCGGATCACGCCCTTATCCTTGAGGACCTTCTGGAAGTAAGCCATCGAATCGGGATCGGACAAAATCACGTTTCGTTCCAGCATATCCACCAATCCGCCCGTAACATACCATACGTTTTCTTCTTCGTCCTTGTCGATGAAAAATTCGTTGACATCCGGAGTATCATATTCAAATTCGTCGGCCGGGATAGGTTCAGCGGGCGGCAAAGTTTCCAGTACCGCAAAAATCGCTTCGATCAGTTCTTTCGTACCTTCACCCGTAACTGCCGTGATCGGAAAAACTTTATACTTTCGGCACTTCTTTTTAAATGCCTTGACATTCTCTTCCGCCCCGAACACATCGCATTTATTCAGTGCGACAAGCTGCGGCAAAGCCGCAAGTTTGGGGCTGTACTGTTTCAGCTCCGCATTGATCTTCTTGAAATCTTCGTAAGGATCGCGCCCTTCCATGCCCGAAATATCCACCACATGCACCAGCATGCGCGTTCGTTCGATATGCCGCAGAAAATCATGTCCGAGGCCTGCGCCTGCCGCCGCACCTTCGATCAGTCCGGGGATATCCGCCGCCACAAACGATTTGTCATAATAGCGCACCACCCCGAGATTGGGCGAAAGCGTCGTAAAATGATAGTTCGCGATTTTCGGCTTTGCCGCCGAGATCTTGGAAAGCAGCGTACTCTTCCCCACGTTCGGGAATCCGATGATGCCCACATCTGCAATCATTTTGAGTTCCAGAATCAGCGTGTGTACCTGCGTCTTTTGTCCTTTTTGTGCAAAATGCGGGGCATGTCGGCGCGCCGTCGTAAAACGCACATTCCCTTTGCCGCCGTTGCCGCCGCGGGCAAGAAGTTTCTTTTCTCCGTCCGTGTAGACATCGCAAAGAACTTTTCCCGTTTCCGCATCCCGCACAAGAGTACCGAGCGGGACCGAGATCACCACGTCCTCCCCGCCTTTCCCGAACCGATTGTTCGTTCCGCCGCGTTCTCCGTCGCCCGCCGTGAACTTCGCCCCGAACCGAAAATCGATCAGATCATTCTTATCCTTGTCCCCGACGATATATACGTCGCCGCCTTTTCCGCCGTCGCCGCCGTCCGGACCGCCGTTTGCAAAGCCTTTAAAGCTTTTGAACGAGTTCATTCCGTCGCCGCCGTCGCCCGATTTGATCGTGATTTTTACTTTATCCGTAAACAACGATGCCATTGTTATCACTCTCCTTTTTGCTTTTCCTGCCTGTCCGCATAATAATCGCAGCATTCCGACAAAGGACATTTTCCGCAATCGGGTTTCTGCGAATGGCAGATCCTTCTTCCGTGCCAGATCAGCCAATGATGCGCCTTCGACCAATCCGCCTGCGGAATGGAAACTTTCAGCTGTTCTTCCGTTTTTGCCGGCGTGGATGCCTTTGCCAATCCGAGACGGTTGCTCACGCGGAATACGTGCGTATCCACTGCGATCGCGTCTTTTTCAAACCAAACGGACGAAACGACGTTCGCCGTCTTCTGCCCTACTCCGGCAAGCGATTTCAAATCCGAAAAACCGGAAGGCACCTGTCCGGAAAACTTGTCCACAATATCGCGCGAGGCGGACAGGATATGCGCCGCCTTGCTCTTGTACAATCCGCAGGAGAATATGTATTTTTCCAATTCTTCCTGCGTCAGTTGCAGCATGGTTTGAGGTGTATTGTGTTCTTTAAAAAGCTCCGCCGTAACCTTGTTCACACGTTCGTCCGTGCACTGCGCCGACAGTATGACCGCTACAAGCAGTTCATATGCGGTATTATAATGAAGCGCCGGGCGCGCATCCGCATAAATTTGCGATAAGATCTGCAAAGCCTTTTGTCTCTTTTGTTCGTCCATGCCGCTATTTTAACACAAATCGGTACGCAATACAAGAAATTTTGCATACATGGTTAAATTTTCGGGATCCGAACGGAATCATACCGGGTAAACGTACGTCCTGCCGCAGTTGTTTTCCACGCGGAAAAACCCGACAAACGCCGACCGATTGCAATACGCCAGAACGTTGCGCGCACGCGCAAGATCGTACGCGCCGATCTTTGCGGATAGCCCGCACCCTACATTCGCTTCGCGGGGCGTAGAAACCGCCACGGCATTGATGCCGTTTGATTTTAAACGCATGACATATTCGAGAGTCTGTGCTCTCGAACGAAAAACCGCAAGAATACTGCTCATTTTTTCTCCTTCGTTGCGCCGCTTTGCAATTTTTCAATTTTGCGGCATATATTACAGTATATGAACGCAGGCGCGCAAATTGTTTTTTCACCTTCCAAAGCACGTCTGAAAAATTTCCGCGCCCCAAAAGGCGGAAAAGGAGGTCCCATGATCTATTTTGACAATGCGGCAACGGGCGGAAGAAAACCGGACAGCGTGATACGCGCCGTAACCGCAACTTTGCAAGGTTACTGTGCGAATCCCGGCAGAAGCGGCCACACCCTGTCCCTTGCCGCCGCGCAGGAAGTACTGCGCACAAGAAAACTTCTGCAGAACTTTTTTAATGCTCCCGACTGCGAACGGGTTATCCTGACAAAAAACTGCACCGAGGCGCTCAACTATGCAATTTTCGGGCTCTTTCGTCATAAAAATGTTACAACGTCTCAGGAAAAACCGCACATAGTCTCGACAGTCGCCGAGCACAATTCCGTACTCAGACCGCTCTTTTATCTGGAGCGGGAAGGACTTGCCGAAATCACGCTTGTGCCTCTTAAGCGCGGGAAGATCCTTCCGCAAGACATTGCTTCGGCCGTTCGGAAAAATACGATCGCCGCCGTATTCACGCTGGCTTCCAACGTTACGGGAACGAGCATAGACCCCGCCCGCGTGCGCGCGCTCCTTCCCGAAAACATCATCATGATCTGCGACGGAGCGCAGGCAGGCGGACACATCCCCATTCATATGCAGGCTTCGGGGATCGACGCGCTCTGCCTTGCCGGGCATAAAGGATTGTACGGCATCCAGGGAAGCGGCGCACTGCTTCTTTCCGAGCGGTATTCCCCCGAACCGCTGCTTTTCGGAGGCACGGGAAGCGAAAGCTTTAATCCGAACATGCCCGATTTTTATCCGGACAGACTGGAAGCAGGAACTGTTTCCTGCCCTGCCGCAGCTTCTCTGGCGGAAGGGATCTTGTACCTTACGACAAGACTGCCGCAGATCGGTTCGCACTTAAAAGAGCTGACGTCCGTTCTGATCCAAGGTCTCAGTAAAATTCCGCGTATACGCGTTTATTCGGTCTCCAACCCGTTCGGAATCGTTGCTTTTTCCTGCGAAATTCTGCAATCGGAATTTGTTGCACAGCGGCTGTCTGACGATTACGACATCGCCGTACGGGGCGGTCTGCATTGTGCGCCGCGCATGCACAAAGCGCTCGGTACACAAGACGGACTTATCCGCGTCAGTCTGAGCGAATTCAACACGGCTTCTGAAGTTGAAATCTTTTTGGACGCCGTACGAGAAATTGCCGCCGATTCCTGATCATGATCGGAAAACTCCTGCTTTCTTTCCTTCCGTTTTACCCGATTTTTAACACTGCCGCACCGTTTCAGACCGATCGAGTGCATTCGTTTCCGCGTCCGCAAGATTTCATCGGTTTTTTTCTGACATCGGCACATGAACCGATCGAAACGCTTCGATTTCCTGTGTTATAAAAAATCTGCCGCGCATCCCCTCTTGCGGATGCGCGGCAGAGAAAAATATTTCGAGCCAAGCCGATTCATTTTCCAAATACGGATATGTATTACATTTTTTTCAGTTTTTTTACGATCTGGTCGAGTTTTTTTCGTTTTGCACCATCCAACATGGGAGCGACGGCACGGTAAAAGTTATCCAGCTCCGCATCGGTGAGCGTACCCGCCTTTCTGCCGCGTTCTGCTTCCTGATAGATCGCGCGCAGAATATCCGCCTCGCCTTTGCCTTCGAATGCACGGGCGATCGTATTCGCCGTTTGCTGCACATCGGAAGGGATCCCTTCTGTTTTCCCCTTGGAATTCTTTACGAAATCGTTAAAATCCTGCATAAGCACCTCCGATAAAGATTATACAATCATATCATATGCGGCGGGGGTATCTTTTGCCCCTGCAAGGAGATTGCCATGGAAATCATCATGCTGACTTTATTGCTTTTAGCGGCGGCAGATTCCAAAAACAGATCTGCTTTTGCACAGCTCAAACCGTTTGCCGATTTTTTGGAAACAGGCGACCTTCGCAAACTCGCCGAAAGCGAAAAATTCAGACAAATGCAGATCGGAAACGTCAAAGGAAAAGACATTCTGGCGGCTTACGACGCGATTCAGACGATCAGCCGCAACGCGGGAGAACTCAAATCGCTCGCCGACGGAAAATTGCCCGACTTAGGAAAACTGGCGGGTATTCTTTCCCCGGATACAGCCAAAAACCTTGGCGTCCTTTCCGGGATTTTTAAGCAAAACCCTGCCTCCGAAAGCTCTCAGCCGACTACTGAAGAAGAGCCGGATTCCCTTTCCCCCATTGCCGGCATCGCCGACAAAGAAATTGTCTATGCCCTCACGCGCTACTTTGCTTAAAAAAGTCCCGCAGCGCTTACAAAGCACTGCGGGACTTTCCCTGTCCGAAAAAACATTTGACAGCCGCAAAACTGTCTCGTTTTAAGATATTTTACTCAATATCGTATCCAGCTCGGGATCGCCGTAAACGCCGTTCCCCTGTGCGAACACAGCCGTCGGATGTTTTCCGTCTGCGCCGTCTTCCGTCGTAATCCCCTTCCCGTGGATGCAATTTCCGTTCGGCCAATAGATCTGCGCCGTCGTAAGCTTCACGGCTTCATCCAGCGACGGATTGTAAAAATAGCTCTGCATGATCCCTTTTCCGTACGTTTTCGCAATACCGTCTCCCGAAGGATAGTCCTTACTCGGCGTATCGGTCAGAAAAATATCTTCGTAACCGATCGTACCGTAACTGATCATGGCCCCCATCAACGCTTCGGAAGCGGAAGCCGTGTTTCCGTTTGCAGCCACGTAGATCTTCTTCCCGTTAAAATAGGTATTGTAATCATTGCCGCTTGCCGTATAATTCTCCACAAGACCGCTCTTATATTTTGCCGTCAATACGATCTCGTTCTTCGAAGCGGCATTTTTCAGAAGGTGCGAACTGATGTTCTGCATGACCGAAAGGCTTCCGCCCCCGTCATTGCGAAGATCAAACAACAGCGTTTCGCATCCGTCCTGATTAAACTGTTCCAGCGCCTTCGTAAATTCGCTCGCCGCTCCCGCATTGAATTCCACAAGTTTCAGATACGCCGTATTCCCGGAAACTTTTTCGTCCGCTGAAACATATTCGGAAACATCCGTCCACACGCCGGGATCCGTTTCATTTTCATACTTCATCATCCAGGCCCTTCCGTGCGCCGCGTAAAGAACATAGCTTTCCACATATTGCGAAAGCCGTATGCCGATCACCGTACTCTGCGCCGCCGCCAGTTGTTCTTCGTTTTCCACGTCCTCTGCCGTAAAACGCAGATACACGGTATCACCCGATTTATACTTTGCCAGCTCCTGCTGCAATGTTTCGCTGTCAAAAATATTTATCAGGCTGTCTTTCTGCATGCCGATCCCCGTCAAAGATATACCCGTTTCAATATTCATCGGTTGATCGGCGTCTTTCTGCGCATAAAACACGGGGGAATTGAGAGCTACGTGCGCAACCTTGTTTGTATCCATGAAAAATGACAGACCGATGCCGTCCATGATACCCATATTGGAATTGACGACTTCATCGTACTCATCGGAAGTAAAATACTGCGAATAGGGATCGAGGATCGCCTCCACGCCGTCGATCGCCGCCTGCCAGAACTTATCATCCGAAATATCCTGATAATATTCCGAATCCACGCGCTCCTTGAACCAAAGGAGTGATTTCAGCCCGTCGTCATTGAAATACTTCGCGCAATACACACCGTAAAAGAATGCGATCGCCAACGCCGCCAACGCGAGTACTACCGCCAGAACTTTTTTAAAAACATTCCTGCGCTTCGCCGTTTCCCCGTTTGAGGAAGGCTGAACGTTCTGCCCCTTATTTCCGCCCTGCGGCTCGTTCGAATTTCCCTGTGAAAACATATCCTGCGAAGGCCCGTCAAAAAAAGGATCCGCCGCATTTTTGCCGTCGTTGCCGTTTTGATCAAACTGTGCCATAAATATCGCTCCTGTTATTTTTCCTGTCCTATCCTGTACCACGGAAGCGGCATCAGATCCGCCAGCCGACAGGTTTCCAGCGGTTTTTCGCTCACGAGAAATTCCGCCTGCGCATTTTCGGGAGAAAGCTGCAAAAGAAACTCCCGGCACACCCCGCAGGGCGGCAAAGGCTCTCCCGCCGCGTCCACACATACAAAGCGTCGGATCGACCGCTCGCCGTCCGTGATCATCGCCGCCGCGGCACTGCGTTCCGCACAAAAGCCGATCCCGCAGGCAAGATCAATGTTGACGCCTGCATAATACTTTCCGTTCGCTCCTTCCAACACTGCCGCAACAAACCCCGTCGAATCGAATGCACCTATCCGAACGGGATTCAGCTTTGAGCGCGCCAGCTCCAGCATTTCGCCGTATGTCATTATTTTCCCCCTTTTCCCTTATTTATAATAAAATACGGCGGTTTTTGCGACATAATTACTGCAAAAACCGCTATACGTATTATTATTTTTCTGACAAAATCAAATGCGGGCGATATTTTCCCTGCGAGCCTGCTCCGCTACCGCTTTTGCCACGGCAGGTGCGACGCGCGGATCAAATGCGGAAGGAATGATGTTGTCGCGCGAAAGATCTTTTCCGACGAGCTCCGCCAACGCGCGCGCCGCCGCCACTTTCATGCCTTCGCTGATGTCCTTTGCCCGTACATCCAAAGCGCCGCGGAATACGCCCGGAAACGCCAGGACATTGTTGATCTGATTGGGAAAATCGCTCCTGCCCGTACCGACCACAAACGCGCCTGCGTCCAGCGCATCCTGCGGATAGATCTCCGGTTCGGGATTTGCCATCGCAAAGACTATGCTCTTTTCCGCCATACTCTTTACCATTTCTTTGCTCAGCTGTCCGGGTTTCGATACGCCGATAAACACGTCTGCCCCCGCAACCGCCTCCTTCAGCTGCCCGCGAAGGTGCGAACGGTTTGTCTTTTGGGCAATTTCCGCCTGCGCATCCGTAAGCCATTCTTCGCCCTCACAGACAAGCCCGAGCCGATCCGACATGATTATATTTTCCGCTCCGCTTTCCAAAAGCAGTTTGCAGATCGCGATCCCCGCGCTTCCTGCGCCGCAGATCACGATTTTCACTTTGCCAAGCTCTTTACCCGCCAGTTTCAGCGCGTTCAGAAGCGCCGCCGTTACAACGATCGCCGTACCGTGCTGATCGTCATGGAATACAGGTATATCCAACTTTTCTTTCAGTCGCTTTTCCACCGCAAAACACTTCGGCGCACAAATATCTTCCAGATTGATCCCTCCGAATGTCGGTGCGATCATTTCCACTGCCTTCACGATGTCGTCCTCGTCTTGTCCGGAAAGTACGATCGGCACGGAATCGATCCCCGCAAATTCACGGAACAGAATCGCTTTCCCTTCCATGACGGGAAGTCCCGCCAAGCCTCCGATATTGCCCAGTCCCAACACTGCGCTTCCGTCCGAAACGACCGCAACCGTGTTCCATTTGCGCGTATAAAGGTACGCCGCAGAAGCATCTTTTGCGATCTCGCGGCACGGCTGCGCCACTCCCGGCGTGTATGCCAGCGACAGAGATTCCCTGTCTTTCACTTCCACCAGGGAACGCACTTCGTATTTGCCGCGAAGTTTCCTGTGCAGTTCCAATGATTTTTCGTAAACGTCCATTTTGTCAGCTCCCTGCCCGCCGCCGGGCCATTTTTATTTGTTTTTTAAACCAGTTTGTTCAAAATAGTGATGATTCGGAATGTAACCGCATCCGAAAATTTTCTGAGATTCAGCCCCATTACCCGTTCGATCTTGTCCAGCCGATACATCAGCGTATTTCTGTGCATGTACAGATTCCGCGAAGTTTCGCTTACATTGAGTGAATTTTCCAAAAATTCTTCCGCCGTATTGACCATATCTTCATCTTTGAGAAGTTCGCGCGCATCCCCTTCCAGAAGGATCGAAAGGTATTCTTCCAGCTTTGTTTCCGAAATATCTTCCAGCATTTTGACCAAAAGGAATTCCCTGTAACTGTGCACAAATCCTTTGGAATTAAACAGAGAACTCATGCGCAGAGCCGCACTTGCCTGCTGATAAGATACGCTGACATCCTCAAAATGGCGGAACATTCCGCCCACTCCGATATGACAGCGGATCCCCAATTCTTCCCACAGCGAACGCGCCAGAAACGATGCAAAGTCCACGGAACTTTGGTATTCCGACTCAGGCTCCACGAATTTGATGAATGCGCAATCTTTGCCCGAAACGGAAACGGCGCAATCCGCCTCGTTTTCGCCGTACTGCGAAAACAGCGCGATCACATCGGATGTCTTCCCTTCTGCCGCGACCGCCAAAACAAAGCAGGGCTGATCCGGCACCGCATATTTGATACGGTATTTTTGAATATCGGCCGCATTGCATTCTCCCAGCAAAATGCGGCGCACAAATTCTCCTTTGGGCAGATTCACCGCCCGACTGGACGAATTTTCGATCATATCCGCCAGAAGAAACGCATAGTTTTTTTGTACGTGTGTTACCCCTTCGATACCGAAAATATATTGTTCTGCCTTGAAGATCGCTTTAAAATACGTAAATCCTCCGCTCTGCAAGATCCCTTCAAAATCAGGCGAAATCTCCTCTCCCGAAGGCGACGAAACCGGAATACCCGTCGATGTAAACACAGAAAGTTCAATGCCTGTATTTTCACTGATGTTCCGCAACGTCTTTTTCAGTTCACTGTTCATAACCACCCCGCCGCGCACGTTTGCTGCGCCGTCTGTCGCGTTCTATTATAACGCAAAACTACAGAAATATCAATAATTTTTTCCCTTTTCCCACTCCTACACGCAAATTTTTGCACGTTTTACACATCCTGTTGCTGTATCTTCCCTTGCTCCGAGCCGCTGATTTTTTCTCTTTTTTCCGCCCGAAATTTTTAAAAATGAAAAAATAACTTTTCAGTTTTATACTTGACACTTCCGCCTATATATAGTAAAATTAAGTTGTGGAATTATAGGTTCTTTCCTGCATAGCGCAGGAATTTTACCTTCCGCAAAATCAAAAATAATGGGGTAAATATTATGACAAGCAATGCTTTGACAGAAAAGAAACCCGCCGCAAAACAAGGAAAAATCTTACAGGTTGTCCTTTCCCTGATCATATTTGCAGGATTTGTGGTGTTCCTGTTCGTGCCCGATCTCATTTCTTACGAAACAAGCCTGTTCACGCAGATCCTGAATGTGTTTAAAAATGAGTTTATCGGCTCAGACTTCTCAAAGATCGCCATGTATGCCGCTGTGGGCATGTATGCCGTCCTGCTCATCTGCACGATCGCGTCTTTCTTTACCAAAAGGAATGCGGCTGCAGCCCTTAATTTTATTAAAACGATCGTTGCCGTTGCCGTAACGGCACTGCTTGCCTGCTCCCTCATCCGCGACTTCGGTCTGACTGCTTCCGAAATATTCTACAGCGAGAAAACATACCTTGCCATCAATTCGGTAAGCCTTTCCATGACGCTCGGGCTCGTGGCGCTTGCCGTTTTATCGATCGCGACCTATAAAGGCAAGGGCGTTGTGAAATTGTTCGGCGCAATTTTGGCGGCAGGCTTCTTTGTGTTTTCCTATTACACTTTCATCGGCGAATTTACATTTTCACAGCTTTTCGGAAAAATCACGCTCGGCACGGGTACCGTCGCCACGATTTCGGCCTATGTATTCCGGATCCTGGCATGGGCAACACTCGCCAACCTTGCGCTTTCCGTTCTCGGTTTTGCATTCCGCCGCACGAGTACGTTTGACCTGATCCGCTCCTGCATCATGCTCGCGCTTGCGCTTGCGGCATGCATTTTGTTCGGTATCTATTCGTCTTTCGGCACCCTGTTCAAGACGATCGGCTTGCTCGGGTTTGCAGGCGTTGCGCTGGCTCAGTTCGTCTATTGGCTGATCGTTGTCTGCGTGCTCCACTCGCGCAGGAAAAAACTTGCCGCCGAAAAAGAAAATGCCGCTAATGCTTTCGTCTTCGACGAAAACAACCAAATGACTTTTGCAGGGATTGCCGGCCAGCCCGCGCAAGCGGCTGACACACAGGCAGCCGCCGATACCGCGAACGCGGAAACGGCTGCTTCCGATACCGCTTCCGCCCAGCCTGCCGCGCAGGAATCAAACCCTGACGCCGATACGGCAAACAAAGCTTTCGAAGACGCGGCACAGATCTCTTTCGACGAAATTGCAAAATCGCAAGCTCAACAGGAAGAATCCGCTTACGAAAATGCGATCCGCGACGAAGCAGAACCTATGCAGGAACAGGAAGAAGAAAAGCCTTTCGACTTTAACCAGGCAAAATACGACGGCAAATTCAACCGACAGTATGCAGACTTCGCAGCGGAACAAGAACAAGCCGGACAACAGCAATCGCAAGCTCAGCCCGATTACACGGCTCAGCAACCGTATCAGTCTGCTCCTCCCTTCTACGGAAACGCGTATCAGCAGCCCTATCAACAGCCTTATGCGCAACAGGGCAACGGCTATTACAACACAGGTTTCATTCCCGACGGATTTATCAGCAGCTTGACCCCTGCCGAAAAAGACGAGTTCGACAGACTCTTTATTTCCAGGGTCTACGGCGACAACAAACGCCTGCCCGCTTACCGCATCGGCGGCGATAACCGCGAGTTCTTTACGAAAATCTTTGTATTTATGGGAAGATACCGCAACGTAATTTCCGACGGATTACTGGAAAAAATCTATAACTACAGCAACTCTATTCGCTGAATATCTGCAATAGATTTCAAAGCGCCCGTCGGCACATATTGTGCCGACGGGCGCTTCGTATACCTCCGTCAAATTGCCCACACGCTCTTCCACTGTTTCTTCAGCGGCCCCCTTCCTTTCGCACAGTCTTCGATTTCTCCGCGGAAAAGTTCAATATCATAGCCGCAACGATCTGACTTTGTATCTCACGTGTCTTGGCAGATTCATTTACCCGAAAATTATCGGAAATTCTGGCGCAACATTGGACATCCGCAAATATGCGGCAAAGTTTTCCCTCCTAACAAATCTTGCTCTGCCGATCGAATTTGCCGTATTTTCCGTTTTTTATATAAAAACACTTGACAAACAATGCTATGCAATATATAGTATTATGTATAAAGGAGTATGGAGGGACAATTTTTGGACGCACAACTGAAAAAAGGACTTTTGGACGTATGTGTGCTGTCCGTATTGCGAGAAGGCGAATCATACGGGTATAAGATCATAACGGATATAGCGCCGTATATAGCCATAAGCGAATCGACGCTGTATCCTATTTTAAAGCGATTGGAGAGCACGGGCGCGGTAACGACGCAGAGCAGGGAATACAACGGAAGACTGCGGAAATATTACCGTATCACCGAACGGGGCGCGGAACGTATCCGAGAATTTATCGAAGATGTCCGGGAATTTGAAAGAATTTACGAATTTATTTGCCTGGGAGAAAAGAAATGACGAAAAAGCAATGGTTAAAGCGTTTCAAAAAGAAGCTGTCTGCCCTGCCGCGTGAAGAGAAGGAAGCGGCGGTGCAATATTATACGGAGCTGTTCAACGAACGCACCGACAGAGGAGAATCGGAAACCGAAATCATCAACAATTTCGGAAGTCCTGAACAGGCGGCAGTGGCGATTGCCTGCGAAAAGAATGAATACTCAAAAATAGCCTATCAGAGCAGCGGCGGACTGACTGCGGGCAGATTTTTCGTTGTAACGATCTTGTTTATCTGCGTAGGAATCCCCGTACTTATTCTGATTTTTGCGCTCGGCGTTACGGCTATTGCCCTGCTGATTTCTGCTTTTGCCATGATCGCCGCCGGAGCGGCCCAGGCGCTGTACTTTCTGATCATTCAGCTGATCTACGGCTTCAACGCCGGATTCGTTGCACAGATCGGGATCGGGATTGCCGCCGCGGGGCTCGGTTGTCTGCTTGTCCCCCTGTTCCTTTTCTGTGTAAAATGGATTTTCAAATCATGCGGCAAGATGTTCACTTCATCCACGCGCCTGATCTGCGAAAAAAGGAGAGCCTGACATGACCAAAAAGAAATTCTGTAAAATATTTACGATCACGGGGATCCTCTTGCTCCTGATCGGACTGATCCTTTTTGTGAGCGGCATGAGCTTCGCCGGATGGGATTTCAGCCGATTGAGCACGGCTGTCTATGAACAGGAAAACTATACGGCAAAGCAGCAGATCACTGCGCTGGACATCTCCTATAACAATGCGCAAGTCCGTCTCGTATGCGACCAAAATGCACAAAATGTAACCATATCTTATCCGATTTGTAAGGATCGGGCCACCGGCGCCTCCGCAAAGGTCAATATTTTTGAACAGGACGGAGCTTTGCATATCAAAGAAGAGCCGCGGCTTGTACTGATCAATTGGCAATTCGAAACGCCGACCCTCACCGTTACCCTTCCGGAAAAGACATTGACAACCCTCGTTGTCAATACACAGAACGGAAATATAACCGCCGAAAATATTCTGATAGAAAAGGACGCCGAATTCATCACACAGAACGGGGAAATCCATGTTTCACAAATCGGCGCGTCCGATTTATCTCTGAAAACGGATGCGGGCGGAATTTTTCTGCGCACTGTCGAATGCAAGACACTCAAGGCAGAAACCGATCTCGGTTCCGTCCGATTGAGCGGAACGCTTACCGCAGATCTGGCTGAATTTACTTCCGAACTCGGGGATATCGACCTTTCCGAAGGGATCGTCAAAGCAAATGACATTCGTCTTTCCACAGAATTGGGAAATATCAGTGCGAAACTTTCAGGCAAACAACAAGATTACAGCGCCGACGTAACTTGCGATATGGGCAACACCAATCTTTACCCTTATCAGAGCGGCGATAAACACATCACCGCAAACTCCTCTATCGGTAACATCGACATTACTTTTTCAGATTAGTTTCTTTTTCGCAAAATTTTAAAAACGGCAGTCCGTCGGTGCTGATTTGCACCGACGGACTGCCGTTTTTCTTGCCATATCAAACATCTGCAATCCCTGATTTTTTCCGCACCGTATACCTCCTTCCCGACAAACTCCGCGCCATTTCGTCTGAACTCAGATGCCCTTCCCTGTTTGATTTTCGCTGTGCTTTGACACGCATTTATTTTCTTTAATAACGTTCCGCCGTACAACGATAAACTTTTGCCGCCGAAACATTCTACTCCTCTTTTTCGATTGACTTATTTTTATTGTTTTGTTATAATTAGTCCGATTTCATACTAATTTACAAAAAACGAGGGCAATGATGGACGAGCAAAAGGAGAAATCGGGGAAAAATTATACAGACGCGGAATTACTCAAAGAAGTATTGCGCTACGATGAACTTTGGTGTGAAATTATAGCGAAGTACGGCGAATGGGCAAAAAAGCAAGGAATTTCTTATCACGAACTTATGACCGCCTATTCGATCTGGCTGGCCCCCTGCACCCAGCGCGATATCGTCATACGGTGGGGTATTCCCAAACAGACGGTACACAGTATTCTGCGCGAATTTCAAAAGCATAATTATATTTTTTTGGAAAGAAGCGAAACAGACAAGCGCAACAAAAACATATTTTTCAGTGAAAAAGGGAAAGAAAAATTCGGGCCTGTCATGCATCGGCTGATCGATCTGGAATTGCGCGTCTGGAAAAGGCTGAAAAAAGAAGAAGCGCGGGCGTTGCTGGAGTTTACGGAAAAATACAGCGCTTGTTTTCGGGAAGAATCGCGCGAAGAGGAGACAAAATTCAATGCGGAGCAAGCGTGATTTTTTTCGGTATGTGATCCCCTCCATGCTGGCGTTTGCCTTATCGGGGGTATATGCGATCGCAGACGGCTTTTTCGTCGGAAACGCTTTGGGAGATAATGCTCTGGCAGCCATCAACATCGCCTATCCGCTGACAGCCTTGCAACAGGCGATCGGAACAGGGATCGGCATGGGCGGCGCCATTCTGTACTCTATCAGCGAAGGGGCCGGCGATCATGCAAAAAAATACCGATATTTCGGTATTGCAGGTATTTTAATGCTCGTTTTTGCAGTTTTCGTTACAATTATCTTTTTGCTGGCCGGGCCGTACATTCTGGTGCTGTTCGGCGCTGAAGGCGAAGTGCTGAGCATGAGCGAAAAATATATCCGTTTTATTGCATACGGTTCTCTGTTCCAGATTCTCGGCACGGGGCTTGTCCCCTTTATACGAAACATGGGCGGATCGGTAACCTCGATGCTCGCCATGGTTGCCGGTTTTGCTACCAACATCGCTCTGGACTGGACGTTTGTCTGGACGATCGGACTGGGTATGGCAGGCGCCGCGCTGGCAACCGTGCTCGGCCAGGCGATCACATGGATCGTCTGCGTTTTATTCCTTATCATCAAAAAACAGGCGCCCGATTTCAGAGCGGGAAAAGAAGCCTTGTCTATGACGGGAAAAATTTTAAAAGTCGGAATTTCTGCTTTCGGCCTGACATTTTCACCCAATCTTGTACTGATCCTGGTCAATAAGAGCGCCGCTGCGATCGCTTCCGATTTTGCTGTAACCTGTTATGCCGCCGCCAGCTATGTAACATGCGTCGTTCTCCTGCTTTTACAGGGCGTGAGCGACGGCGCACAGCCCCTGATCAGCAAATTATACGGAGAAAACAAAGAGCGGGAAGCGAAGAAGATCCGTACCTATGCCTATATTTTTTCCACGGCCACGGCATTCGTTTTGTGCGCCGTTATTTGGATCTTCCGCGAAAAAATTCCGATGATCTTCGGAGCCAGCGAAGCCGTCGCACGGGAAGTATCCGAAATTATGCCGATATTCCTCGTCGGACTTCTGTTTGCAGGCTTTTCGCGCATTACGACCGCTTATTTTTACGCAACCGAACAGGTCAGGTTTGCTTACCTTTTGATCTACGGCGAACCGGTCATTCTGCTTCTTTCTCTGCTGATCCTCCCGCAATTTGTCGGGATCGTCGGAACCTGGATCTCCGTTTCCCTCTCTCAGGTGCTTATCAGCGGCGTGAGCGCACTGCTTATCTTTCTGATGCGGAAAAAATCTGCTTCCAAAATCATACCTGCACAGAAATCGGATTCCAGCCAATCTCAATAAATCCCATGTCCGGCGGATAACAATCCGCAACAAAATCAAGAGGAAGAGTGCAAATTTTGCGCCCTCCCTCTTGTTTTAAAAAATTTCGTTCCGAAAAGTTCACACGGAACAAAACAACTTTTTACAGAAAATGCAGCCGCCGGCGCAAGCACTTCTTGCGCCGGCGGCTGCATTTCTTATTTTTTCAAAAACAAATGTCTGTTTTCGTTAAAAAATTGAAAATACGTGCGTGTATTTTCCAGTTCCCACCACTTTTTCGGCATAACAGGGTCGCTGTCCAGATCGTAAATTTTTGCACCGCGCATGGACAGCAAAAACGGTGAATGCGTAGCCAGAATCAATTGACAACCGTACAGCCGTACCTTATCTTCCAGTAATTTTTTCATTTCCAGCTGCAACTTGGGCGAAAGACTGTTTTCAGGTTCATCCAAGCAATACAATGCATTTTCACGCAAAGATTTTTCAAAGAAACGCAGTGCCGTTTCTCCGTTGCTGCGCAGCCGCACCTGTTTTCCGATAACTCTGTGCAAAAATTTCCGCCTCGATAAATTTTTCTGACGCGCAAGAAGCTGCATCCTTGCCGCTTCGTAATCCTGCATTCCCGAAAAGCGTACCGTTTCTCCAAATTTAAGCGCCGCGTATTCTTCTTTTGCACTTTCCGTGTCTTCGGAAATTTCTTCGTTGCGCGTGCGTGCGGCGAGCATATATTCAAAGACATCGTCGCTCGTGATCGCACGGCTTCCGTGCGGCAGCGCAAAAAACGGTTCCCCTTCATCGTCATATCCGAACCGAAACCCGCATTCTTTTATATACAACGGGAACATTTCTCCTCCGTTGAACGGAGCGTTCCTCGCCAGACGAAATTTTTCGGAAATCACGTTCAAAAGCGTGCTTTTACCGCTCCCGTTTCCTCCGTAGAAAATCGTGATCGGCTCAAAATCGAGCTCTTGCAGTCCCCTTTGCGGAAACAGCATGCAGGGATATCCGTTTTCCAGATATCCCAGCGCCCCACCGTTCTCTGCACGGCGTACCTGCGCGATCGTATATTCCTGTTCCTCATCCGGTAAAATAAACTTTTCAAGATACAGCATTTCCCTTCCCTCTTAGCAAAATTCAAAAAACCCCATATATGTGCGGAATATTTCTTCCATTTCCTCGCTCAAAAACTATTTTTACTCTGCCAATCTTTTTCCGAACAGCTTTGCCGCGTCATACGTATCCCCTTTCGGAGGTAAAACGATCCTTTCTTTCCTACTGCCCTCTTCTTGAAAAAAGTATATCACGCCGATCTTGAAAAAGCAACCCGTGCCGCTCTATATTTTATAATTCGTCTCTTTTGTACAAGGATTCTGCCTTGGCATTCTGTCTTTCCCGACTATAACAAAATAGTACTTCCTGTAAATTTTTGATCATTATAAAAAGACAGGCATAAAATGCCTGTCTTTTTATTTGAAAATTTAAATTTTTTTTGCCATCTGGCTCAGTGCCGCAAAAAAGGCTATCATATAAATCACGCCGATGACCAAACCGATAATACCCAGAACCAATCCGGCCACGGCAAACCCGTTTAAACGATAGCGCTCTTTTCTGCTTAATCCTACTCCCGAAAGAATGACGCCGATCAATCCCAGGATAAAATCCAGCACAGGTACCCAACAAAATATGTAAGACAGGATACCTATGATCATGCCTGCCGATCCTACCCCGTTCATCGGTTTTAGCGGCACTTGCGGCGCTTGCACTACCACATACTGCGGCCCCTGCGCAGGTGCATTTGATTGCTGCGCATTTGATAAAACAATTCACCGTCTATAATAAAACCGTCTATAAAAAAACGGATAACCTGTCGGTTATCCGTTTTTTTATTATTTATGTTTTCTGTCGACATATTTTGTATGCAGGATCTCATGCGCTTTGTGCGAACCGGGTTCGCCGAAAAATTCTTTATAAAGAGACATGACCGCTTCGTTTTCGTGGCTCTTGCGGATCTTTAATTTTTTGTCTTCGTCATACAAAGCTTTTGCACGCTTGGAACGCAAATCCACGTTACGGCGCACATATGCGCTTTGGATCGGCTGACCGCCGCCGTTCACGCAACCGCCAGGGCAGCACATCACTTCCACAAAGGTATAATCGCATTCGCCCTTCTTGATCTTTTCGCAAAGCTGCTTGGCATTCGTAAGTCCTGACGCCACCGCCACTTTGATTTTCACGCCATTGAGGTCATATTCCGCTTCTTTGATCCCCTTGGTACCGCGAACTGCTTTAAAATCGACATTATCCAAAGGTTTTCCCGTCAATTTTTCCGCCGCCGTACGAAGAGCAGCTTCCATAACGCCGCCCGTCGCGCCGAAAATTACGCCGGCGCCCGTAAATTCGCCCAAAGGATTATCAAAAGTGCCGTCGGGCAGCTGATTAAAAATAATGCCCGAGGTTTTGATCATTTTTGCTAGCTCGCGCGTGGTGAGGACTGCATCGACATCGGGATACCCGCTCGCATTTTCGTCCGCACGCGTTTTTTCGAATTTTTTCGCCGTACAGGGCATAATCCCGACAAAATAAATATTTTTCGGATCGATCCCTTCTTTTTGCGCCCAATACGTCTTGACCGTTGCGCCCGTCATCTGCATAGGCGACTTACAGGAAGAAAGATTGGGGATGAGTTCCGGATAATAATATTCCACGTAACGGATCCAGCCGGGCGAACAACTCGTGAACATAGGCAAAACGCCCTTATTCGTTACACGGTCGAGAAGTTCGTTTGATTCTTCCATAATGGTGAGGTCGGCCCCGAAATTGACATCAAATATTTTATCGAACCCGAGCATGCGCATTGCCGTGAACATCTTGCCTTCCGTATTCGTGCCGATAGGATACCCGAATTCTTCGCCGATCGCCGCACGCACGGCAGGCGCTGCGGCAACAATGACCACCTTTTCGGGATTGTTGATCGCGTCGCGGACATTGTCGATCTCTTCGCGTTCATGCAATGCACCCGTCGGGCAGACCGCCACGCACTGGCCGCATGCCACGCAGGGAGCGTCGTTCAGATCTGCTTCGAACGCGCACGCAATGTGAGTATTGAATCCGCGGCGCGCAGGCGCAATGACGGCCACTTCCTGCACCTTCTTGCAGACCGCCACACAGCGGCGGCAAAGAATACATTTTTCATTGTCGCGGACAAGATAACTCGTCGATGTATCCGGCTCGCACTCGGTGCGCGCACCCTTAAAGCGGTTTTCGTCGCAGCCGTACTCGTTGGAAAGTTTCTGCAGTTCGCAGTTGGTGGAACGTACGCAGGAAAGACATTCTTTCTTATGATCAGACAAGAGCAGTTCCAGCGTGGTTTTACGGGATTTACGCACCTTTTCGGTGTTTGTGAACACTTCCATCCCTTCGTTAACGGGATATACACAGGCCGCTACCAAACTGCGCGCGCCCTTAACTTCCACGACGCAGATACGGCAGGCGCCGATCTCGTTGATTTCTTTCAGGTAGCACAGGGTCGGAATGTTGATGCCGGCGATTTTCGCCGCTTCCAGTATTGTCGTCCCCTCTTTGACTTCTACGGGAATATTGTTTATTTTCAAATGTACCATAATCTCTGTAATCCTCCGCCGTTATGCCTTGATGACCGCGCCGAAACGGCATTTTTCCATACACACGCCGCACTTGATGCACTTGTTCGGATCGATGACGTGCGGCTCTTTGACCGTGCCCGTGATCGCCCCGACCGGACAGTTGCGCGCACAGAGCGTACAGCCTTTGCACTTGTCCGCCACGATCTGGTAGCGCAGCAGTTTCTTACAGACACCCGCCGGGCAGCGTTTGTCGCGCACATGCGCTTCATATTCGTCCCGGAAATAATGCATGGTGGAAAGCACGGGGTTCGGAGCCGTCTGACCCAACCCGCACAGAGAATTCTCTTTGATATAGTAGCAAAGCTCTTCCATCTTGTCGAGATCTTCCATCGTGGCAGTTCCGTCCGTAACCTTGCAGAGCATTTCGTACAGCCGCTTCGTACCGATACGGCAAGCCGTGCACTTTCCGCAGCTCTCGTCTACCGTGAACTCCAGGAAGAACTTCGCGATATCGACCATACAGTTGTCTTCGTCCATGACGATCAATCCGCCCGATCCCATCATCGAACCGATCTTGATCAGGTTGTCATAGTCGATAGGCGTGTCGATCAGATGCGCGGGGATGCAACCGCCGGAAGGACCGCCTGTCTGCGCCGCTTTAAATTTCTTACCGTTCGGACAGCCGCCGCCGATATCGTAAATGATCTCGCGCATCGTCGTACCCATCGGGATCTCGACGAGGCCCGTATTGTGGATCTTGCCGCCGAGCGCGAATACTTTCGTGCCGCGGCTCTTTTCCGTACCCATCGACGCGAACCAATCCGCGCCCTTGAGGATGATCTGCGGTATGTTCGCATATGTTTCCACGTTGTTGAGAATGGTCGGTTTACCGAACAATCCCTTGACCGCAGGGAACGGAGGACGGGGACGCGGTTCGCCGCGATGCCCTTCGATGGACGTCATCAGTGCCGTCTCTTCGCCGCACACAAACGCGCCCGCACCCAGACGGATATCAAGATCGAAATTAAATTTCGTTCCGAAAATATTTTTCCCCAAAAGCCCGTATTCGCGAGCCTGTTTGATCGCGATTGTCAGGCGCTGTACCGCGATCGGGTATTCCGCGCGGACATAAATGTAGCCCTGGTCTGAACCGATCGCATACGCCGCGATCGCCATTGCTTCGATAACAGCGTGCGGGTCGCCTTCCAGAATGGAGCGGTCCATGAATGCACCCGGGTCGCCTTCGTCGGCATTACAGCAGACGTACTTCTTATTTCCGACCGAATTCTTTGCGAACTGCCACTTTCGGCCCGTCGGGAATCCCGCACCGCCGCGGCCGCGCAAGCCGGATTTCAAAATAACGTCGATGACATCCTGCGGCGTCATTTCCGTAAGCACCTTTCCGAGCGCTTCGTACCCGTCGTACGCTATGTATTCTTCGATCTTTTCAGGGTTGATCACGCCGCAGTTCCTGAGCGCGACACGATGCTGCTTTTTATAGAAATTGGTGTCGTTGAGCGCTTTGATACTTCCGTCTTCCCCGACCGTTTCTTTGTAGAGAAGCCGCGTTACAATGCGCCCTTTTACGATATGTTCGTTAAAAATTTCATCGACGTCTTCCACTTTTACCTGCGAATAGAACGCACCTTCCGGATAGACGATCATGATCGGCCCGTACGCGCAAAGCCCGAAACAGCCTGTTTTTGTTACATGCACTTCGTTTTCCAGTCCCGCTTTCTGAACGCGGTCGACGAGCGCATCGTATACCTTCATGGAATTGCCGGAAGTACAGCCCGTACCGCCGCAAACGAGTATGTGTGATCTGAACATTTGGTCTTATCTCCTCCGCCCTTAATTCTCGCTGATCAGGTATTCCTTGCACGGATTCCCGTTCACGACATGGTCATTCATAACTTTTCGCGCTTTCTCTGCCGTCATATGCACGTATGTAAATTTCTGGCCGTCTTTGAATATTTCAACGATCGGCTCCAAACGGCACATTCCGATGCAGCCTGTCTGCGATATGCTCACATTGTGCAGATGTCTTTTGTCCGCTTCTTCCAAAAGCGCGTCTAAAACCGGCCGCGCGCCCGCCGCGATCCCGCACGTCGCCATTCCCACTTTTATAACCGTTTCATCCGCTCCGGCTACACCGCGGTTGTCTGTCTGCGATTTCATCTTTTCCCGCAACGCCCGCAGTTCCTCCAAACTCTTCATAACCTACCTCCATATATGGTAACTAAATTTTCTTGAATATAATCTCGCAGAAACGACCGCACTTGCGGAGCGTCCAGAGGGATCCCCTCCAGTACCGCACGGAATTCTTTTGTATCCAACAAAGCTTTTTTTCCGTCGCATTCCACTTTCACGAGAAAATCAACGCCCGGATTCATGGTGATCAGCTGCAACACGACCCCGCCGAAATCCCCCAGCGGCATACGGTCGATGTGGCTGATCTTATACCGTGCGCATACCTCGGTACCTTTCCCCTTTTCTGACTTTACAGAAAAATCTCCGCCCGCGCTCTCCGCCGAAAATTTAAACAGCGGCAATCCCATCCCGACTTTGCGCGTCGTGCGCGTGGTCGTAAACGGATCGGTAACCCGGGCAAGCATTTTGGCATCCATTCCGCAACCGTCATCGCGGATACAGATCTCCATTTCATCTCTCTCAAAATCGGCACGCAGCGCGATCGCAATGTTTTTCGCCCCCGCCGACAGCGAATTTTCCGCTATATCCAGGACGTTCAGCGCCAGCTCACGCATTTTAATCGGTGTATTTCGCCAGGATCCCTTCGACTTCTTCCGCGCTCACTTTTCCGTATACGTCGTCGTTCACCGTCATGACCGGCGCCAGTCCGCAACAGCCGATGCAGCGCGTTGCGTCCAGCGAAAACTTCAGATCATCCGTACACTGTCCGCCTTCGATCTTAAGCGTATCGCAGATCTTCCTGTATACGTCCCCCGATCCTTTGACATAACAAGCCGTCCCCAGGCATACCCCGATCTTATACCGTCCCTTCGGATAAAGCGAAAATTGTGCATAAAACGTTGCAACCCCGTATACTTCCGCCAAAGATACCCCCAGTTCGTCCGCTATGATCTGCTGCACGGCTTCGGGCAGATACCCGTAAATGTCCTGCGCTTTTTGCAAAGCCGCGATCATCAAACCGTTATCGCCGCGCTTTTTCAGCTGAGCAAGCTCCGCACGCAGCTTCTCTTCCTGCTCTTTCGTTCCGTTAAACGGCACATCGATTTTTTTAGCCAATGAAACCTACCTCCGATGTAATCGGGCAAAGCGTAAACTTCCCCGTTTTATATTGTTCAACATATCTATTTTATCACACAAACAAACAATTTTCAATAACTTTTTAAATATATTAACGTTCCCCTTTAAGTTTTTTTGCTGTTTTGCGTTTCAACCGCGATTTTCCGCATAAAAAACGTCGCAAACGGGAATATTTTTTGATAAAACAATTCGGCTTACCCCCCACAACAGGCCGCATCTTCTCTCAAAAATTACCTGACTTGACTTTTCTTCCCGATTGTGTTATAATGAATAAAATTACACATTCGTGAATAATATTAAAAATATTGCCGCAAGGAGGTTGTCATGGAGTATTCCGAAATCCGCGAACACGTATTAAGTAAATATTCCAAATATTCACAGGACATCATGGAGCTCACCAAAATGGCGAGCAAAAGCGACATTATCAATCCGAAACTTTATGAAAAGTATGACGTAAAGCGCGGACTGCGCGACATCAACGGAAACGGCGTCGTTTGCGGTCTGACGGAGATCTCCGAAATTGTCGCCTTCGGAAAAGACGCCGACGGAAACAAGATCCCCGCTGACGGAGAACTGTACTACCGCGGCATAAATGTACGCGACCTGGTCAAGGGGGCGACAGGCAGACGTTTCGATTTTGAAGAAGCGACGTATCTTCTGCTGTTCGGACATCTGCCCACAAAATCACAGCTGGAACGCTTTTGCGAGATCTTAGGCGATTTCCGTACTCTGCCTCCCTCGTTCGTGCGCGACATCATCATGAAAGCCCCCTCCAAGGACATGATGAACATGCTTGCAAGGTGCGTCCTGTCCCTGTATTCTTATGACCCGAAGGCTGACGATATCTCCAAGAAAAATGTTCTGCGTCAATCGCTGCAGCTGATCGCCCAATTTCCTCTGCTCACCGTATACAGCCAAAAAGCATACCAGTATTACCATTCGGACGCGTCGCTGTTTATTCATAAACCGCGCAAAGAACTTTCTACCGCCGAAAATATACTTTATATGCTCCGCGAAGACTGCAAATACACCGAGCTGGAAGCGGAAGTGCTCGACCTGTGTCTCGTTCTCCACGCCGAACACGGCGGCGGCAACAACTCCACGTTCACCACGCACGTCGTTACCTCTTCCGGAACGGACACCTATTCATCGGTCGCAGCATCTCTCGGTTCTCTCAAAGGTCCCAAACACGGCGGTGCCAATATCAAAGTCTGCGAAATGTTCGACAATATCAAGGAAAACGTTCCCGACTTCGACCACGGCAAGCTTAAAGATTACGTCGCACGCATTCTCGATAAAGACGCTTACGATCATACAGGGCTCGTTTACGGCATGGGACACGCCGTATATTCACTGTCCGACCCGCGCGCCGATATTCTCCGCTCCTTCGCGGAAAAACTCGCCGCCGAAAAACATATGGAAAAAGAGTATGAAATGCGCAACTATGTCGCGCAGGCCGCTGCCGAACTCATCGCCGAAAAGAGAAAAATTTACAAGGGCGTTGCCGCAAACGTGGACTTTTATTCGGGATTTGTCTACGACATGCTCAATCTCCCGCGCGAACTTTACACGCCGTTCTTTGCGGCTTCGCGCATAGCGGGCTGGTCTGCCCACCGCATGGAAGAAATAACGAACGGCGGAAAAATCATCCGCCCCGGCTACCAGGCTGTTGCCAAACGCCGCAAATACGTCCCCCTCGAAGAACGCACGGACTGATGACACCGCGGTTTGTAAAATTATTTACAGCCGCTTTCCATGACTTACATTTCCCAACCAAAATAAACGCCCTGCGGCATAGCCGCAGGGCGTTTATTTTCAGACTGATTCCGTTTCGGCGACTGCACGCAAACAGACATTTGCGCGCAGCTCGTTTCTACCAAAAAAGCAAAGCATTGAATCATAAAAGCTTCTGCCTTACCTTCAAGACAAAAGCTTTTCCAAAACAGCCCACACGAGCGCCAAGACGGCAAGGCCCGCAAGGGTGATGACGGAAAACACCGCTTTTTTCCAAAAAGCTGCCGATTTCTGTTTTTTCCTTTCTGTTTCCCGTACCCGATCGCGGATGATCGGACTGACATTCTGCGGCAAGACGCCAGACAAAGGCCGCCCGTAGGTCATTTCAAAATCCGGGCACCGCAGAAAAAATCCGAGATCGTGCGCAGGGTCATAATTTTCGTCTTTCCCGCAGCGCGCCGCGATCAGCAGTTCCCAAGCAAGCGACTTGGCAGGATAAAACCCGATCATCACCGCCGCATACCGTTCGGCATCCTCATAAGCCTCAGACTTTAACAATTTATTCCCCTGCGCAATCTCGTCCGCGATCTTTTTGTTCTCGGCGCAAACCGCCGCAAGGTGTTCATAAACGCGCTTTTGCTCAAAATCGGCAAGAGCCATCGTACGCTCAAAATGCTCCAAAGAACGAAGATCGCCCGCCCAGCAGGAAAGGCTCTGTTCGTCTTTCGCACCCGCCTGCGCCAGCAACCGCAGACGCTCCGCCGCAAATATCGTATCCGGAACGCCTTCCAACGCTTCCTCTGCCGCATACGGCTTGCCGTCATGCAAGAAAATCGAAGCCTGCTTCAACTGTGCGTTCAAAAGCGCCGAACCCGCATCGAACCGCCGCAACCCGTCGCCCAAATCCTCTGTTAATTTTTGCTCTTGCGCCGCAGCTTCGAACTCCTCACGGCTCACGATGTCCTGTCCCGCCTCGATCTTCGCATCCAGGATCCGCAAAACGCGCGTCCCGCAATGACTGCAGACAAAAATATCGCCCTGCCGCTCCAAAGGCGCCCCGCAATTTTTGCAATTCATTTGTATATATGGCATTCTCTGCTCCCCTCGCGCCCCTTTCCGCCGCAACGCTGTTTGAGCGGCTCCCTGAAAGAACCCGATGCGTATTTTCTAAGCGCCCGAAGCGCACACACTCTCTTCCCCGCACAAAAGCCCGAACTCACGTTCCAACACAGGCACCGAAAGAAGAGGCGTCAGTTCCGCCGAAAGATCGTACGCTTCCGCTAACGGAAACTGCGGCAGTACGGACTGCTCCGCTATGTAATACCCTCGCGCGACTTTTTGCACAAAATCCGAAAGCAATGCCGCCGAAACACACATCTTCTTTCGGCTTTCCAAAAAAATGTGCACCCTTGCAAAACTTTCTTCCGCATGCGGCACTGCGACGTTTTTGAAAACCTGGGCGGGCGGAATCCCCGCCTCTTCCGCCGCACGGCGCATCCTGCCGGCATAATCAGGAACAAAAAAGGGCCGCGGTTTGGCACCTTTGCAAAACGACAAGTATCTTTGCGCGCAGTACCTCAATACGGCATAAGCGCTTTTTGATTTGTTTTGCGGCATACGTCTGTTTAAAAACGAAACCATCCCGCAGCACGCAAAATTCGGAAACTCATCACAGGTCAATCGGTACAGTGCAGATGCCCAAAAAAGTTTTTCCAAAGACGGATCATCCTCCGACCCGACTTCCCGCACTGCTTCCGCGATCTTTTCCAGCACAGAAATATCATAGCGATTGCCCGAAAACAGGGCGTCCGTGCGCAACTCTTCCGCACACAATGCTGCAAGCGATGTTTCGGCAAGCGTTTCCCCGAACCGATGCCGCATACAGTTCCCGTCTGCGATCACAAAATCAGGATACCGTATCGGGTATCCTTTAAACGGCTCGGGGGCTTGCGTTTCGAAGCACCCTTCCGCCGACGGAGAAGATGGCACGGCAATACTCATGCAGCCGCGCACACTTGCAAAGAAACGCGCGGCGAAAATCGCTTCGCTTCCGTATCCGACCGCCGCACGGATATCGTCGGGCAATGAAAAAATACCCGTCCAGTCTCCGCCCTGCACCGAAACGCAAACGGGCGAGAACCCTTGCAGACTGCGCAGTAAATGCTCCGTTGCCATAGGTTTCCCCTGTTGTGAATACAAGAAAACCGCTCTGCTTCCCGTCGGAATATGCGCTCGGAACATCGACGCAAAATCCGTATCCGTACACAGAATTTTCGTTTCCGCTCCCCGCGCACCCAGCTCTTTTTTTACTTCTTCCAAAAGCGATCCGCTCATCCGAATACTCCGAAATCTTCCCGTCCGATTCTTTTCTTTCGTATTTCAAAGAGCGCCCGCCTCCGCCCTATACGGGCATCGGCCCCCGCTTTTCCCTAAGGTCAAACCCTGATCACTTTTTGCCGCAAACAGAAAAATTTTAAATGATGCATCTGTATTTTTGCAAAGTACAGACCGTTACAAGCCATCAAAACTTCATCGATCCTGCCCAAAAATATTGTCCGCAACTTGAAACGGTTATTTCAAAAAATCATCCAGTGCGGCGAGAAGCGCGTCATTTTCGGCCACGGAACCCACCGTGATCCTGCAAAAATCGGAAATGCGCGGTTTATCAAAATAGCGCACCAACACGCCGCGTTCACGCAAAGCCGTGTAAACTTCCTTTCCGCCTTTGTCCGCATGTTTTGCAAATACAAAATTCGCCTTGGACGGAAGAACCGTAAACCCGCGCGCGGAAAGCTCCCTTTCGAGCCGTTCGCGCTCGGATATCACAAGCGCATTTTTCTGTAAATAATAATCTTTGTCCGAAATTGCCGCCGCGCACACGGCCTGGCAGATCCTGTCCACAGGGTAGGAATTGAAACTGTCGCGGCATCGCTCCAGACCCGAAATCAGCGACGCATCCCCGATCGCATATCCGCAGCGCAGTCCCGCCAGCGAATACCCCTTGGAAAAGGTCTTGACAACCAGAAGATTTTTATATTTTTTCGTCAGCGGTACCGCACTTTCGTTGAAAAACGGCATATACGCTTCGTCCACAATGACAATGCGGTCGTTTTCCGCAATGAACTTTTCCATTTCGATCAAGCCGATCCCGATGCCCGTCGGCGCGTTCGGGTTCGCCACGATCACACCCTGTGCCTGCATTTTCGTAAGTTTTGCAAGATCCAGCGTAAAATCCTCTTCCAGCGGCAAAATGCGCCTGGGAATATTGAAAAAATCACAAAAAACAGGATAAAAACTATAGGTTATGTCCGCAAACGCCGCGCCTTGCCCGTCCGAATCGAAAAAGGCAGGGAAACAAAACGCAAGGATCTCGTCGCTTCCGTTTCCGCAGAATACGTTTTCCGGCTCTACACCTTCCGCTTCCGCAATGGCGGCGCGCAATCCGTCCATACGCAAGGGCGGATACAATTTCAATGATTCAAAATCATATTCGCGATACGCCTGCAATGCCTTCGGGCTGGGCGGATACGGATTTTCGTTGGTGTTGAGCTTGACATACTTTTTGTCGGAAGGCTGTTCGCCTGCTGTGTAAGGCGTTATTTCCTGCGCCTTTTTACTCAAATAATTCTTCATATGCATACCCTTTTCTATCTTGTTTTATCATACTGTTTTTTTTATAAAAAGTCAAGCGGCGCGCGCTTTTTCAAGCGCGCGCCGACCGTTTCCGACAAAACTTTCCATTATTTTTCCTTCTTTCCGCAAACTGACTTTTCCCGATCAGCGATCCGATTCATCCCGACACGTTTTTCTGCGGAAGTCCTTCCTTCTTTCGCCGCAGCCGTCAAAGCGCAATGCACGCGGACGCACTTCTAATCTTCCCAAAGATTTTCCACAAATTCTGATCGAAGCCGAACGGCGTTTTCCCTCTTTTCTGCCATTTGCCGCAATTCAATACTCAACCGCCGCCCCGTGTGCACAATTTTTTCAGGGCCGTAAAGACCCCGTGCGCCGAACACGTTTCCGCTTCTATAAAATTTTCCGCTTCGGAAATATCCCAAAGATAATGCGCATCCGAGTTCATGATATACGGCAGTCCCAAGCGCGGATCTTGCTTGCTTTCCACCAATTCGAACCCCAAAGAGCGATCGAAAGCGCCTAAAACGCCGATCAAACCGTTCGACTGCTTGTCGACATGCGCAGGGATCGGGATGCCGCCGTACCCTTTTACAAGATCGGCAACATTTTCCACCGAAATTCCCGAACTTACGATCAGAAGGTCTTCGATCTCCCCTACAGGCTCATCGTTTTCGTTGAGGATCTGCTGTTTTCCGAAAATTTCCCGCTTATTCCGTATCTTCAGACGCGTCTTTTCCAAGTGCGCTTCCAGCCGCTCCAAATGCGCGTATTCCTCGAACAGGCAAAGAATGTGAATATCTTCGCTGGTCGTAAGCTCCATGGCAGGCAGAACGACCAGTCCGCTTTTTTTGCCGACCGCCATAGCCGCAGGACAATTCCGCCCCGTATTATGATCGGAAACTGCGATCGCATTCAGACCCTTGATCAGCGCCATGTTGACGATATTGTTGGGTGTACTGTCATCGTCGCCGCAGGGGCTTAAACACGAATGGATATGAAAATCATAATACAGCTTCATTCCGCCGCCCCCTTCCATTATCATAAACGCACTTTTGCCCGAAATCCCGCTATACGTTACACAATTTCGCTACTTTCTTGCTCGCTTCAAAAACGTTTTCATTCGCACCGAGCACCCAAAGCCCGAGCTCTTGCGCTTTTTTGTAAAAGGCTTCGTCCGGTTCCGTTCCTTCGCAGAGCACAATGCAGGCGCAATCGATCAAAGTTGCGACCGCCGCCACGTTGACATTGTTCATGACGGTCAGCCAACAGCAGGAATCGGGTGCTCGCGAAATGATATTGCTCAGAAAATCTCCGCAATATCCGCTTTCGACCGCGCGGTCCTCTCCCTTGCAAAATACTGCATATCCGCTTTTTTCCGCAAATTCGGAAACCGTCATTTTCGTTCCTCCAGTTTGACACAGTCAAGCACGCCGCCGCTGAGCACCACGTCTTCCGCATGACAGCGGCATGTCGGCGCACCGCAGGCGCCGCAATCGATCCCCGGCAATTTTTTTAAATATTCTTCCACCTGCATCAGCTTCTGCATCGCCGCAAACCGATCGGAATCCAATCGGAACGACGTCGAAGGCTCCGGCGCTTTGTCCCAGATAAAAAAGCTCTCGTCCAGGCCGTAATCTTCCATCGTCGCCGGCGGTATTTTCAGTTTCTCAGCCAACTGCCGCATATGATTGCGCGCAATGAACGGATTTTCCACATTCAGAACACCGCCCACGCATCCGCCCGGACACATATTCAGCTCCACAAACTCCGCTTCGTCCAGTTTACCGTCGCTCATCTCCGTCAGAATCCCCAAAACATTCCGCACTCCCGAGCAGTGAATGTAATTGCCGAGCCCCAGAGAATTGCTCTCGCCGCCCGAAGATCCCCAACCGAGTCCCGAATACCCGCATTTGCCCAGTTTGCGCGGTTTTTTGATTTTATTCATTTTATCTACCAGCCGAAAATACACGTCGCTCTGCGACAATACGCCCGATATGTATTTTTCGTTGCTCACTTCTTCTTTGTGCAGCGAATATACCTTTGCAGGACAGGGCGAAATAAAGAATATGCCGATATCGTCCGGATGAACGCCCTTTTCCAGTGCCTGCTTTTTGGCAAGCTTCGCCGCAATTTTCGCCGGAGCATACACGTTGAGCATATGGTCGGCAAGTTCATGAAATTTGAGCAGGATCAGCTCCGCAACCGCAGGACACGCCGTACTGATCACAGGTCTCGGCAAATTTTCCGTCCGCATCAGTTTTCGCGTACAATCCGTTACGAGTTCCGCCGCAAGTCCTACTTCAAATACTTCGTCAAATCCCAAAGCCAGCAAACCTTCGATCACATAATTCGGATCGTTCAGATTGTTGAACTGCCCGAACAGGGAAGGCGACGGCAGGGCAATTTTATAATTATAGCTCGAAACAAGCTCAAAACTGTCATAAACAGGACGCTTCGCTCCCCCTTTACAACTGCGCACACATTCCCCGCAGTTGATGCATTTATCGTATAATATTCTCGCTTTGCCGTTTTCGATCCGGATCGCCTCGGTCGGGCACCTGCGCATGCAAGTGATACAGCCGATGCATTTTTCACTGTCCAAAACGACTGTCTTCAGCGTTGCCATTCTCTTTCCCCTTAACAATCTTTGCTGTGTTTTTCGCCCTGCGTTTATTCAAAATTGACGCGAAGAAACACTGTCGTACCCACTCCGACCGTGGAATCGATCTTCATCTCATCGCTGTACTTCTTCATGTTCGGAAGCCCCATTCCTGCGCCGAATCCGAGACTGCGTATACTTTCGGTCGCCGTGGAATACCCTGCCTTCATCGCAAGTTCGATGTTCTCGATCCCCGGACCGCTGTCCTTTAAATATATATCCACCCGCTCCGGATAAATCTCTACGATCGCTTTTCCGCCGTGCGCATGGATGACCATATTGATCTCCCCTTCATACATGGCGATCGCCACTCTCCGCACCGAGGCAGGAGCTACCCCCATCTGTTTTAACGTACGCTTTACGCTCTCGCTCGCATTCCCCGCCGATGAAAAATTTTCACCGTCCACATCGTATTCAAGTCGGATACACTGCATGATCAACCGCCCAATCCGTTTGTATATAAGATACCGCAGGCAACAAATAATCTTTTATCCGTACTCAGCAATACGATCCCTTTGCTTTTAGCAAGATCGATCACTTCTTGTTCCGGTCTTTTCCCGCGCACAAACACGATGCAAAGCATATCCATCATTTCCGCCGTACGCACGACCTGCGGATTCAAAAGCCCTGTCAGCAATACCGACTGATCCTTCACATACGCCAGTACGTCGCTCATCATGTCCGATCCGCATGCGGTATGGATCTGTGTATCCAAATGTTCCTCTCCGCACAAGATCTCAGCATCCAGCAGCTTGACCACTTCCCTGATCGTCATAAAACTTATCTCCCCAAATAAAATTCAGTTTCCGCGTCCTCGCGCGGCTCGATTCTCCCGTTCTTTACGGTTTATTTTCTGTATACCATTATCTTATCATACTTTCTCCCTCTTTTCAACAGGTTTTTGGAAATTTCCGATTGCCCCGCTCCCGTCATCCTCTCTCCCTTTCTCGCTTTTTGCAAACTTTTGCATGCAGAATGCGCAATCGACCCCAAAAACAGATCTTTGCAGGTGCGTCTGCGGGATTTAAAATTTTTACTGCATATATCTACAATAAAGACAGGCTGCGCATACAAATTAAAACCTTTTCTGCAATTTACATTATTTCCGCAAGAAAAAATACCGACCGAAACGGAGCATTTTTTCTTATGACATTATGAATATGCCGCGCGCCGCAAAAAATTGCGGCGCGCGGCATGGAACTAAAAAATGTTGTGTAAATTTACAATACTTATTTTAAGGAAATCGGAATCCGCTGCCGTATGCTTTTCAGATTCCGACAGCCTGCATAATACCCAAGGCGATATAACCGACCGCCACACTCACGCCATACATGATCCCCATCACGGCAAATGCCTTTTTAAGGCTTTTTCTACTTTTAAGCAAAATTGTCAAACCCAAACCCGCATTCGCACAGATCCCCGCAATAAATCCGCCAAAGGAAAGTCCGTTCAGAATATAAGCCTGTGTGATGACCGTGCTTGCGGCACAGTTCGGGATCAAACCGATCGCCGCAGAAATCAGCGGCTGGAACCATTTCCCGCTCCTTAAAAAACTCTCGATCGCACCTTCCGCATAATGCATGATAAAACCGAACGCAATATTTACGATCAGGATATAAACAAAGATCTGAAGAGCATGTTCAAGCGGATGAAATAAATAGCGGTGAAGATTGTTGTCGTGATCGTGTTCGTGATCATGACCGCAGGGAGTACCGCAGATCTCTTCTCCCTCTCCCAGTTCCGCAAGCGGTTCCCGACGGAACACCGCGTTGAACAAATATCCCATCGCCACGGACACAGCAAAAAGAATGGCGATCACCGGCATGACCGCTACCGTTTTCGCTCCCGATCCGCTTGAAAGCAAAAGTACGATCGCTTCATCGCTTGTCGCAAAAAATACCGCCAGAACTGTACCCGTACGTATCAGTTTCTTATCGTACAACTTTGCCGCCATCACCGAAAATCCGCACTGCGGTATGATTCCCGTTGCCGCACCCAAAAGAGGCGCCAGATTCCCCGTCAGTACATTTTTGTTTTTCGTTATGTTGGTCCTGTGCTCCAAAAGCTCGATCAGGACATACATCAAAAACAAAAACGGAAAAACTTTCAGACTGTCCAGTGCCGCATGCACCAGTATATGCACGATTTCTTCCATACCCTGTCTCTCCCGTTTCTTTCTTTTCTTCGGAGCAATGATTATACGCCCGCAATGCCGCAAAACGCAAGCATTTTGCACACGTTTTCATATTTTTTCCGCTTTTCCGAAAAAATTGCGCGACCTTACCTCCTTTTATGCTCTGTACAAACCGCCGCAATTATTCCCTTCAATGCGTATGCAAAATACCCGCCGCCTCACAAATATTTTTCTGACATCCTAAGGACTGCACTGTTTTTGTCTGATCGTTTCTGTCGCATCGTTTCAGCCAAATCGGAAGCCAAATCGTTTTTGAGCATACCTCGAAACAGCAAAAAACAAAAACTCCCCGAAATTTTCGGGGAGTTTTAAAACCCTAAAGAGGGAATTATTTATTTTCTTCGTCTTTCGGCTCTTCTTTGTTTTCTTCCGGCTGAGCTGCCGCTGCAGCAGCCGCCGCTTCCGCAGCCGCTTTCGCTTCTGCCTTTTCTTTTCTCGCAGCCGCACGAGCTTCACGGCGCATAGCCGCTTTCTCTTCTTTCGTTACGACCCTGTTCTTCTCGATGATCGCCTGCATTTCCTGCGGGGTCAGAGGAACAAATGCGGAAGAAGCTTCGTTTTCGGGCGTGATCTCATAGCCTTCATCACGAGCAAGCAAAGACATTTCCGTCGCACCGTCGAAAATATGGATATGGCGCGCATCCAAAGCGAGTTCCGTTACTTCGCCGCGAACAACCAAGCTGCGGCTGTCCACTTTCGCGATCATGTTGGAAGAATCGCCGATAATGCTGTTGACTTCTTCGCCTTCCTTGAAGTCGAGTTTGCAGTAAATGAGCGTTTCGGCACCGAGTTTCTCGACAACTTCGACAAACGCTTTGATGACCGTGTCGGGCGAAGCTGCGATAAAGCTCTCTTCTTCATGAATATCTTCGGGACGAACACCCAACGTGATGGGTTTGCCCGTGTTTGCATAATCTTCGATGTTGCGGATACGAGCTTCCACAGATTTCGGCAACAAGATCTTATTGTTGACAAATTCAACATAAGTCTTGCCCTTGGACTGAGTCAGCGTAGCGGGGAAGAAGTTCATCTGAGGCGTTCCGATAAAGCCTGCAACGAACTGGTTGATCGGGTAATCGTACAGGTTCTGCGGCGTATCGACCTGCTGCATGAAACCGTCTTTCATAACAACGATACGCGTTCCCATCGTCATAGCCTCGATCTGGTCGTGGGTAACGTAAATGAACGTCGTAGCAAGTCTTGCGTGCAGTTTGGAGATCTCCGTTCTCATCTGCGCACGCAGTTTTGCATCCAAGTTGGACAAAGGTTCGTCGAGCAGGAATACTTTCGGCTCACGGACAATTGCACGGCCCAACGCAACACGCTGACGCTGACCACCGGACAAAGCCTTCGGCTTACGGGTCAGATAGTCGGTGATACCCAGGATAGCCGCAGCTTCCTTCACGCGTTCGTCAATGATCTGCTTGGGCACCTTGCGGAGCTTCAGACCGAATGCCATGTTATCATACACGGTCATATGCGGGTACAGTGCGTAGTTCTGGAACACCATCGCAATATCACGGTCTTTCGGTACTACGTCATTGACCAGCTTTCCGTCAATATACAGTTCGCCTTTGGAAATTTCTTCCAGTCCGGCAATCATACGCAAAGTCGTCGATTTTCCGCAGCCGGAAGGTCCGACGAATACGATGAATTCTTTATCCTTAATATCCAGATTAAAATCCGTAACAGCCGTTACGCCGGACGGATAAACCTTGTAAATACCTTTCAGTAAAAGGCTTGCCATTGTATGATTTCCTCCCTACGATAAAGTTTTTTGGATTATCATAATTATTTTACAACATTCCGCCCGAAAACGCAATGGGCAATAATTACAAATTATCCTTTTATATCTGTTAATTCTGCCCAACTGTTCAGCATTTTTATCCGTAAAGATCGTAATTTCGCGCTTTTTATGACGAGCATGTGAAATTTTTTATTCCACGGGTTGTATTTTCGCATCATATTTGCTATAATAAAAAAAAGGAGCGGAACTTACTGCAAATTCCGGCGTTCCGCAGCAAAAAAAATGGATATCAATAAATATATACCGAAATATAAAACTTCGCACACGGGTCTGCAGTGTCTTGCCGACCTTACCGGAGAAGAGATTTTTGAATACCTGTATGCCGCCAAAGCCATGAAAAAGAAATTCCGCGTGGGAGAAAATCCTCCCGCACTGCGCGGAAAAACCATTGCCCTGCTGTTCGGAAACGTTTCTACCCGAACCCGCATTACTTTTGAAATGGGCATACGTCAGCTGGGCGGCGAATTTATTTATCTGCCCAAAGACGAAACACAACTCTCCCGCGGCGAAAGCATCCGCGATACCGCCGTCATGATGGAACGTTACGGGATATCCGCTGTCGTTCTGCGCGGATTCGATGACGAAAAGGTGCATGAATTCGCCTCCAACACCTCCATCCCCGTCATCAACGGGATCTCCGGCAACGCGCATCCGCTTCAGGTGCTTTCCGACCTGTTCACGATCTGGGAAGTCAAAGGCAGACTGGACAATTTGAAACTCGCCTACATCGGCGACGGAAACAACGTTGCCAATTCCCTTATTCTCGGTTGCTCGAAAGTCAATATGGATATTTCTCTGGCAAGCCCCCACGGCTACAGCCCCGACCGCACGATCGTCGAACGCGGTATGCAGTTCAGCAACGTTACCATCACCGACGACGTCTACGAAGCCGTTCGGGACGCCGATATTGTCTATACCGATGTCTTCATTTCCATGAACGACAAAAACGACGATCATAAAAAGCAGATCTTATCCCGTTATCAAGTCTCGAAAGACGTCATGGCGCACGCCAAACCCGATGCGGTCTTCATGCATTGCATGCCCGTCCACCGCGGCGAAGAAGTAGCCGAAGAAGTCGCCGACGGCAGCCAATCCATCATGTACGATCAGGCGGAAAATCGCCTGCACATGAACAAAGCCGTTCTTGCCATGCTCGTTAAATGAATTTTCGACCGACATTTCATAAAACAACATTTTTTAAAATAACAGCGCCCGTCTGCGTAAAATGCAGACGGGCGCTCGCATTTATCTTAAAACAGGCGATTATTTATGCATTGCGACACTTTGCCGTTTGCCGGGCATCCTGCTCTTCTCCCGCCCTTAAATTTCAGCGCTTAGCGGGAATGATCTCCAGCCAGTATCCGTCCGGGTCCTCAATAAAGTAGATGCCCATCTGCTTATTTTCAAAACAGATGCAGCCCATTTCGCTGTGCTTGCGGTATGCCCCTTCAAAATCGTCCACACGGAACGCCAGATGGAATTCACATTCCCCCAGGTCATATTTCTGCGGATGATCTTTCAGCCAGGTCAACTCCAATTCGAAATCACTGTTTGCATTTTTCACAAACACGATCGTAAAATTCTCGGTCGTATTCCTGCGGACTTCTTCCAGTCCCAACGCTTCTTTATAGAAACGAAGCGATTTGTCTAAATCACTGACATTGTAATTTTCATGAACCATCCGAAATTCCATACCCTTTACCTCTCCTTTTCGATTTTCCATCCCATTTTCGCCCTTGCTCCTGCCAGATTATTATAACACACTTATCTTTTCTGTCAACCGAATACACCTTTTTTATATACTTTATATACTTCATTCCGCCGCAACACCCTCTTTGCCTGTGCCTTCCCGAACCGCCCTTTACCCTGCTCCGCTCCCGATTTGCCCTTATCCTGTTTTCTCCGACTCGGATGCCGAAAATTTTTTCCTGTAAGAGTCGTTTCATCCTTTCATAAGCTCATTCCTCTTTCTTGCCCGTTGCCGCAAAAATCTTTCCTGCCCGCCGAGCCCCATACCGCTTTGTGCCGGTCTCACAAAACTTTTTGTTGTCCGAAAAAACGCATCGCCGGCAATACTCTTTCGGGGCGCGCAAAAATATTTGCGCGCCCCGAAACTTTTTCCGAAAAAATGAATTGACCGCAGAACCTTGCGATCCTGCGGTCAATCCATATATGATAAGGGGGAAAATGATGAGCTATTGTATGTAACCAAGCGGAAGCGTTGCGCGTTTCGTTTGATTACGTGCTTATTATAGCTTCTATAAGAAAAATTGTAAAGTATTTTTTTTTATTTTTTTAAAATTTTTTGAAATAAATTTTCTTTTCATTTTTTGTTAAATTTTCACATTTTTGCTCGAATCGTGTCGAAAAAAAGGTTAACCGCGTTAATTACTAACATTCTTATCTTTTTAAGGGTAATTTGTCGGATGCAAAGTTTTCATTTTTAACAAAATTAACATTTTCAGGAAAAGCCGGATTTTTATAGGATACGGCAAAAAAGACAACCCAGGACGGCAGCGCAAAAGTTAGCGGCCAGCGCGATAAAGACAGGGGCGGCGTTTTTCCTCTTGCTCTGCGCGAAATAGACAGCGGAGATATAAAACACCGTTTCGCCCGAGGCATACAGAACGCATGCACAGCGTGCGACGTACGAATCGGCGCCGTACCTGGCACAGACATCGGAAACAAGCGCGAGCGAACCGCTCCCTGAAAAGGGTTTGATCAGAACGAGCGCCGAAATTTCCGAAGGGATCCCCACGGCGGAAAAAAGCGGCGAAAGTGCTTTGGAAAAAGCCTGCGAAAGTCCGCTGGCTTCAAACAGTTCGGAAAGGACGAGTATGGCAGCTATGTACGGGAAAAGGGATTTCAGCAGCGGCAAAGCGCCTGCCGCGCCGGCGGCGAAGCTGTCGTAGACGCGCACGCGGCGCACGGCGGCTGCAAGAATCACCGCGAGGAACAAAACGGGGAGAAGGCAGGCTGCGATTTTCATCTTTTTCTCCCGTATACGATTCTGACCAAAACCGCGCCGATCACAAGCGCCGCAAGCGCCGCCAAAAGAGCAGGAAAAACGATGTCATACGGCGTCGCCGATCCCGCCTGCACGCGCAAAGACAGAACGGTCGCCGGCAGAAGTTGTACACCCGCGCAATTTACGACAAAAAACATTGCCCGCGCATATTCTTCGCCCCTTTCATCCAACAAGCGCATGGCGCAAACGCCGGCTCCTGTGGCGGCACCGCCCATCCCCAAAAGATTTGCCGCAAGATTTACGGAAATCTGTTCCAAAGCCTTTTCATCCTTCGTACGGAAAAACTTTGCGGTCAAAGGCTTGAGCACTTTTGAAAAACCGCGCAGCAAACCCGCGTCTTCTGCGACCTTTAAGAAACCGAGCCAGACCGCATACACCGCCGCAAGCGTAACGCCGAGCATCAGAGCATTTTTCGAACCTTCCAGCATGGCAGGCAGAAAAGCACCGGGATCGCGCACGATCAGCAGAATACCCGAAACCGCGAATATACACACAAAAATTACGTTCATGACTTCACTCCCTCTGCTAAGAATATGCAGACCGCGGACAAGATATGCCGTCCGTTCGCCCTTTCGGCAAGCGCCGTCTTGGGAAAAGCCCTGCTTTCACGTAATTTTCTGCACCTTTCGACCCATCGGCGGCTAAAAAACTTTTAAAATGGTTTTACATTATTTATAAAATGGAGTATAATAATTCAAATCATTGTACGGAATTTTTTACGGAGGGAACCATGGCAGAAAAGAAACCCTATTATATTACGACAGCGATCGCCTATACTTCGGGCAAGCCCCACATCGGCAACACATACGAAATTATTTTGACGGATGCGATCGCGCGGTTCAAACGCAACCAGGGCTACAACGTACGCTTTCAGACAGGTACGGACGAACATGGCCAGAAAATCGAAGAAAAAGCAAAGGCAAACAATGTTACGCCCAAGCAGTTCGTGGACGGAGTGGCGTCCCAGATAAAAGAGATCTGGGATCTGATGAACGTTTCCTACGACAAATTCATCCGCACCACCGACAAAGATCATGAACTGCAGGTGCAGAAGATTTTCAAAAAGCTTTACGAACAGGGCGATATTTACAAAGGCACCTACGAAGGAATGTACTGCACCCCCTGCGAAGCGTTCTGGACGCCTTCACAGCTGAAAGACGGGAAATGCCCCGACTGCGGCAGAGAAGTCAAACCCGCAAAAGAAGAAGCCTACTTCTTCAGAATGAGCAAATACGCAGACAGACTTTTGCACTACTATGATGAACATCCCGAATTTATCACGCCCGTATCGCGCAAAAACGAAATGGTGAACAACTTTCTGAAACCCGGGCTTCAGGATCTTTGCGTTTCGCGTACCTCGTTCCAATGGGGGATCCCCGTCGATTTTGACCCCAAACATGTCGTGTATGTTTGGCTGGACGCTCTTACAAACTATATTACGGGTCTCGGCTACGATGCGGACGGCCATTCGGACAAACTGTTCACAAAATACTGGCCTGCCGATGTCCATGTGATCGGCAAAGACATCATCCGCTTCCACACCATCTACTGGCCCATCTTCCTGATGGCACTGGGATTGCCTCTGCCCAAACAGGTTTTCGGACATCCCTGGCTGCTGATGGACGGCAGTAAGATGAGCAAATCGCGCGGCAACGTCATTTATGCGGACGAACTCGTCAAAGTATTCGGCGTGGACGCGGTACGCTATTTCGTACTCAACGATATGCCCTTCGACAACGACGGCAACATCACTTGGGAACTGATCAACGACAGAGTCAATTCCGATCTCGCCAACAATCTCGGAAATCTCGTTTCCCGAACAGCCGCAATGTCTCTCAAATATTTTGACGGCGTGCTTGCAGACAAAGGAGCAGCCGAACCCGTCGATGCGGAGATCCGCGGCATGGCAACTTCGCTTTATACGAAAGTTGCCGCCAAAATGGATGAATTCAAAATTGCCGACGCGCTTGACGAAATTTTTGCGTTCCTTCGCCGCTGCAACAAATACATCGACGAAACCGCACCCTGGATCCTCGCCAAAGACGAGGCAAAAAAAGACAGGCTGTCCACCGTACTATACAATTTGTCGGAAAGCATCGTGATCGCCGCAAGCCTTTTGCAGCCTTTCATGCCGGAAACGGCACAGAAGATCGCCCGGCAGTTCAATACTTCCCTGCGCCCGTACGATCAGTTGAATTCTTTCGGGCTGATCCCCAACGGAAGCAAAGTATCCCCTACCGAAGCACATCTGTTTGTGCGCAGAAATTATAAAGACGTAGAGGCGCAATACGAGCAGATCCATGCGCAAGCCGCACAAGCAGGCACAGCCGACAAAGCGGCAGCGAAGGCGGAAACAACGGCAAAGCCTGCCGCAAAAGCGCATGAAACAAGTTATCCTGCAGAAATTTCTATCGACGATTTCGCAAAAGTAAAAATGCAGATCGCCAAAGTCATTGCCTGCGAAAAAGTGGAAAAAAGCGACAAACTGCTGAAATCGACCGTTCAGATCGGAAAAGAGACACGTACCGTCGTCAGCGGCATCGCAAAATTTTACAAACCGGAAGAAATGGTCGGGAAAAAAGTTGTCATGATCACAAATCTCAAGCCCGCAAAACTGCGCGGCATCGTGAGCGAAGGGATGATCCTTTGCGCTGAAAACGAAAACGGAGATCTCTGCCTGCTTACTCCCGAAACAGATATCGAAGACGGAAGCGGCATTTTCTGAGCCGCCCCCTCTCCGACACGATAACAGTGCTATAAAAATATGGATAAACTCGGAGAAAGAATTTATACCCTGCGCAAACAGGCAGGCTTATCGCAAGAAGATCTTGCACACCGCACGGGTGTTTCCCGCCAGACGATCTCAAAATGGGAATCCGGCGCAATGGTTCCGGAACTTTTTAACCTGCACGCCCTTTGTACTCTGTTCGGCGTCAGCGCCGATTACTTGCTTTTCGGAGTCAACACACAGTCAGTTGACGAAAAAAAAGAGATACGTCCTGCAGAAATTCCTGCAACGTCGGCAACGCAAGCAAGCCAGGAACAAGATAGTTCCTCGAATTCGGCGCAAAAAAACCGCAGGCGGTATAAACATACGGCTTTGGCATTTTTGACATTGTTTTGCGCTATTTCCGTCTTCTTTTCAGTGTTTGGGGCTTGCAGCGTCGGAAGTTATATGGCAACGATCGATGCCGCAGGGTCTGAAGGGATCGTTCAAAACGGCTTTTTGCTTGTTCCGCTGTCGCCTTCCCTGCTGATGGCGATCCTGGTGTTTCTGGCCGTCATGTTCACTGTTTTTACAGTCCTTATCTTTATCGCTCTGCTCAAATCCGATAAATTTTAAAAATGTAATGTTTTGTTGACATTTTGTCAAGAAGAAACGGTGGACTTTTCTCCTTGGAATGAATACAATGAAAGTATCCTCTTTGGAGGGCTTTATACAAAATCATCTGCCGCGCTTTTTGCCTGAGCGGAGCAGGCAATCTAAAACGATGGGAATATTATATTGCTGTCCGGGGAAAAGAAAATTTGTAAGCAAAGCGCGGTTATTTGAAAGTACATTTTTCTTTGCCCCGGAAAGCATACGTTTTATCCTCCCCTCTTCCGCAAATATACAAAAACACATTCTGTTTTTTGCTTATTTTGTAAATTTTTTTATTTTTTTTAAATTTTTTTGATTTTTTGCCCGATCTGCCTTTACAAATTACATTTCCTGTGATAAAATGTAATTACAACATAGCATTTCCGCAAAGGCTCCACTGCGGCGGAAATACTTGAATCGTTGAAAACAAGGAGGAATACTATGAAGGTTCGTTCTCATAATTCATATTTATTTATGAATATTCTTTTCGCAGTCGTTACCTGCGCCTTGGTTATCTGCTTTTTTACAATGCTTATTCTTGACTTCGCACGTACGCCTGTCGTTGTTTTCCTGATTATTTTGCTTGCCTGGCTCGCTGCTTTTGCGGTTTGGTGTGCATCGCGTCTGGAAAAAACCGACCATAAAAAAACAGAAAATAAATAATTTTGATTTTAAAGAGCCCTGACGCTTTTTTGCGCCGGGGCATTTTTCTTTTTTATCTCTGTTCTCTTTAAAAATTTTACCATGGAACCGCCCTTCAGCCTTCCCGTCCGAAACATGAAAAAACTGCATTTTTTACTTTTTCCGAAAAAGTTTTCGCTCGGGCAGAAAATATTAAGAACCATGCATGTTTGGGTTTTGCGCATACAAAGCGAAAATTTTATCGGACATACCAAACGCATGGTTTTTATTTTTCCCTCGCTGAAGAATACGTTTTTTGGGCTGTACAACGGACAAAGGTTCAAAAAATGAGGCGCAGTACCGTCATATGATCATGCAAAAAAATCAGCAGAAATATTTCTTTCTGAGTAAAAATGCCAATGACTGCGTTTAATAAGCAGAGAGGTGAGTATGAGAGACAGCGGAACGATCTTGTACCGCAGATTTCTTGCGGGGGATGCAAAGGCGCTGGAAGAACTTGTGCGCATATACAGCGACGCACTCGTGCGGTTTTCATTCAGTTATGTGCACGACTTTCAGACTGCGGAAGATATTATGGCGGATACGTTTGCCACATTGATGATCAAGCGGAAAAATTTTCGGGAGATCGCACAATTCAAGACATATCTGTACAAGATCGCGCGGAATAAAGCGATCGATCATCTCCGCGCCCAAAAAAGGTTTTTACCCATCACCGAACAGAGCGCCCATTCCCCTTCCGCCAAAGAAGAACTGTTTCTGCGGGAACGTGAAAAGCAGCTCTATGCACACATACAAAACCTTGCGCCACAATACGCGGAAGTATTGCGGTTGCACTATTTTGCAGAATTTTCCGTCAACGAGATATGCAGGATCCTTCACAAATCGACAAAGCAGGTTTACAATCTTCTTTCCCGCGCAAAACTCACCCTCAAAGAAAATTTTTGCAAGGAAGGTATTTCGCATGAAGACTTATAATGAGCGCACGCAAGACATCCTTCACCGTGCCGAAGAAAAGAAAAAACTGCGCCGCAAAATACGCATCGTTTCGGTCGGAACGATTTGCATGAGTATTCTGATTGCATTCAATCTTATACTTTTTATCCCCTATTCCACGGCGTTACCCGATCTCTCCGCATACAAAGACAGCGAATATTACAGCGTCATGCAACAACTGAACAGCCTCACTTACACGCCGCCCCGTTACAAAAATAATTTCGAGGCATGGTTTTCCGGATTTTTCTCCCAAAAGAATGCTGTCGGAGACGCAGGAAACGCCCCGTCCGATGAAGGGGACGGTTATGTGGAAGTTACGAACAATCAGGAAGAGGGCGTAACGGAAGGCGATCTTTTCAAACGCACGCAAACATCCCTGTTCTATCTGAACATCGCAAGCTCCGACTACAAGCTGGAATACTATCCGATCCGCGGGGAAAACACTTCCCTCGCGGCGGAGTACACCCTTTCGGCTGGCGAAAACGCCCGTTTCCTGACCTATTCAGGCCAAGCGGAATTATATCTCAACGAAACGGGAACGCAGGCGACCGTGATCGCTCCCGTTGGGATGAACGGAGCTCGGTATACAGTATTGATCGGATTAGATATATCCGACCCCGCCGCTATTTCGGAAATCGGCAGAACGTATATTTCGGGAGAATATCTGTCATCAAGGTATACAGGCGGCGATTTCCTTGTGATGAACGAATTTTTTGTGGCGAACAATCCGGATTTTTCGGACGAAGCACAATTTTTACCGCAGGCAGGGCCTGCAGACGATCTGGTCAGTCTGCCCGCGGCAAACATTTTCTGTCCGAAAAACGCATCTTCTGCGCGTTATACGGTCGTCTGCCGCATCGACGGAACAACTTACGGCATTGACGCGCACTATGCTTTCCTCTCTTATACCGAGGAAATGTATGTTTCCGAAAACAATATATTTCTTACCTGTCATTACCAGGACAGATACACGGAAAACAATACGAATTACCGCGTATCCCGAACGGACATCAGCTGTCTGTCCTATACCGATACGCTTACATTGGAAGGCACCGTTACCGTAAACGGAAGCATCAAAGACCAGTATTCCATGGATGAAAAGGACGGCGTGCTGCGCGTTGCGACCTCCCTGAGCGAGACGATCACCCCGATCGGCGGATACCAGGATTTTATCGGGATCGCCGAAAACGCCGCGATCTGGTGCATCGATCTCTCCGATTTTTCCGTAATTGGCTCACTCACGGATTTTGCCCCCGCGGGAGATGAAATAACAGCCGCCTGGTTTGAAGGCGACATCGCTTACATCTGCACCGCGGAAACCAGTTCCTACACCGACCCCGTCTATATCATCGATCTTTCCGATCCCGCCAATATCACCGTCCGTACAGACACCGGAATCATCCGCGGGTATTCCACCACGCTGATCCCCTTTGCAAACGGAACACTTTTGGGGATCGGCTACGGCGAAACACGGGAAAACCTGAAAATAGAACTGTATGCCGAAACGGAAACAGCTTTGGAAAGTCTCGACTCTTTCGAACTCTACCCCTGTGAATTTTCCGAAAATTTCAAGGCATATTTTCTGGACAGCGAAAACGGCTATGTCGGGCTGCAAGTGCGCGACTACAACGATCCCCGCAGCGAATACTATATTTTCCTGCAATTTGACGGTTACGGAATCATTGACGAACAGAAAATTTTTATGAACGGCACGCCCGATCTCTGCCGTGCAACGCTCATCGATGGTTTTTTATACAACTTCAGCGAATACGGTTGTACAGTAACAAGAATTTCACAATGAATCCGCAAAATTTTTTACGGCGGTAACAATAAGCAGTATTGTGCGGCAGCCGCGCGGCGCTTTTTTGCGCCGCGCGGCTTTTCCCTTGACGAATTCGCCAAAAAAGCGTAAAATATTGCGCAAAGGGAATTTATCCGTCCACCTCTTTTTCAAGGCACAAAGATTGCAAAAACGGAATTCCTGCATACGAACGCTATGAATTTCAAACCGTACCGCCATAGAAAGGCTGCAAACATTTATTTTTGAGGTTCCTTGTTGTCAATCGGTTTTAAATCCGATGTTTTTTGATTTTTTCGGGAGATAAACATGTTTATTGATACGCACGCGCATTTGAATTATGCCGACCGTTACGGCGACGAAGCCGCACTCATGCGCGCTTTACGGGAAGCCGGCATTGCAAAAGTCATCAATGTAGGATGGGACTACGATTCTTCGGTGTATGCAAAAGAACAGTCCGCACGGTATGATTTTCTTTGGTTTGCGGCAGGATTTCACCCTTCCGATGTCGAAAAATTCAAGGACGGCGACCTGGACAGGTTATCCGACCTGCTTGCTTCTCCGAAAGGCGTTGCTGTCGGCGAGATCGGGCTGGATTACCATTATGAAAACACGGACAAGCCCGCACAAATGCGCGCCTTTACCGCGCAGATGGAGCTTGCTTACAGTTTGAAACTCCCCTTCATCATTCACAGCCGCGACGCGGCCGCCGACACGCTGGATCTTCTCAAACAGAACCGCCGTCTGCTCGCATACGGCGCGGTCATGCACTGTTTTTCGGGAAGCGAAGAAACGGCAAAAGAATATTTGCGGCTGGGACTTTATATCTCATTCGCGGGCCCCGTTACGTTCCGCAACGCAAGACGATTGGACGAAGTTGCCAAAATCGTCCCTTCCGACCGTATCCTTGCGGAGACAGATTCTCCGTATCTTGCCCCCGAACCATTCCGCGGCACGCTGAATACCCCGAAAAACGTTGTGAAAGTTTACGAAAAACTTGCACTTCTTCGCGGTGAAAAACAGGAAGAACTTTGTGAAAATATTTACAAAAACGCACACACGTTATTTAAAAAATTAAACGAAACAGGCAAATAAAATGGAAAAACACGAAACTTTTACTTATGAACTGGACGGCAATTTATACATCAATCTGACCAGCAAATGCACGAACGACTGCACTTTTTGCGTACGCAACGAACATGCAAGCTATTTCGGACATAAACTCTGGCTTTCCCGCGAACCTTCCCCGCAGGAAGTTCTTGACCGCATTCCGCAAGATATTTCCCGCTACAAAGAATATGTGTTCTGCGGCTTCGGCGAGCCGACCATACGGCTGGACGCTCTCTGCGCCATCGGGAAAGAGCTAAAAAAACGCGGCGCCACCGTTCGGCTGAACACAAACGGCCAGGGCAGCATGATTGCCGGACGGGATATTTCCGCCGACCTTGCGCAGGCAGTCGATAAGATCAACGTCAGCCTGAACGACGCCTCGGCAGAAGATTATGTAAAGCTCTGCCGCCCTGCCTACGGCAAAGCCGCCTTTGAAGGTCTGCAGGATTTCGCAAAAAAATGCGCGTCCCGCGGGATTTTGACTTGGTTTTCCGTTGTGGATATCATCGGAGAAGAAAAAATTGCAAAATGCCGCGAAATCGCCGAAAAATGCGGCGTAACACTGCGCGTTCGCCCCTATATTAAAGACAGCGAGTAACCCCGTGCCTTTGCTCCCCTATACCAAGATCAACGAGCGGCCCCAGCGCGTTCGCTTCTATATCAGGAACAGCGAGCAACCCTGCGTTTTCGCCTCTATCTTACGGACAGCGAGCTGTCCCGCAGCTTGCAATATATGGGAGCGACACTCTTGGACTTCTTTCAGCGCTTGTTTTTTCGCTTTTACTCATCCGCTTATTACCCTCATGTACCAACAACGCGCAAGCAAAACGGTTCGCAAGGCGTGTAATCGGTTTTCTTGAGGCAAATCCAAAAAAAAGAAAAAGGATTTCAAAAACAGACGTTTTTAAAATCCTCTTTCTCTTTTCATTTGTTCCGTAAACTTACACCGTCAAACGTTCTTCTGCATTGCGCAGTTATCCGTTCGTTTTAAAGTTTACAAACACAGTTTGCGCCAAAGGGCGCGGATTATACTGAATTTCTGACAGGAATATTATGGAAAATTTAAAAGACATCCTCTTGCGGAACGGCTTTTCGTTCAAAAAACAGTTCGGACAAAATTTCATATCGGACACAAATTTATTAAAATCCATTGTTTCGCTTGCAGGGATCGACAAAGAGACGACGGTTCTGGAGATCGGATGCGGAGCGGGAACGCTTACGCGTGAGCTTGCTGCCGCCGCGAAAAAAGTTGTATCCTTTGAAATCGACAAAAAACTGCAGCCCGTCCTCACGGAAACGCTTTCCGGCATTGAAAACGCCGAAGTGGTATTCCGCGACTTTATGAAAACAAATCTTCCCGAACTGGAAAAAGAATTGGGCCATTACACCGTTGTCGCCAATCTGCCCTATTATATCACCACTCCGATCGTCATGCGATTCGTGGAAGAGTCGGCTTCGGCTGATGCCGTGGTGATCATGGTACAGGACGATGTTGCCAAGCGCTTCTGCGCGCAGGCCGCGACCCCCGAATACGGCGCGATCACCGCGGCGATCGCACGCCGCGCCTCCGCTCAGATCATCAAATATGTTCCGCGAAAAATGTTTTACCCCGTCCCGAATGTCGACAGCGCCGTCGTAAAACTGACGTTCGAAAAAGATCGCATTCCCGTCAAAAACGCCGCCTGCTTCCGCGATACCGTGCGCGCCGCCTTTCTCTCCAGAAGAAAAACGCTGGAAAACAATCTTGTCAATGCCTTTCAGCTGTCCAGAGAATCCGCCAAGGATATCCTCGCCCGCGCAAATATCCCCGAAAAAGCGCGCGGCGAAACCCTTTCCCCCGAACAGCTGGCGCTTCTCTCCGATCTTATTTTCGAACTTCATCTTTCTGAGCGCTGATTTTATCCTGTCTTACCATAAAACAAACTTTTTTAACTGACAAACACAAAGGAGGGCGGCTGTCCGGGCAAATGATTGCCGGGACAGCCGCCCTCCTTTTTCATGCCGCGATCGGCAATAAAATCAATAACTTTTGATTTGTCAACAAGCGGCATCCGATTTTGCGTCGGCGGGCATTTCCTTTAAAACCTGCATTTTGGCCGCCTGCCTGTTCATATCCCGAAATTCCAGCACGACAAGCAGGACCGTCAGCAAAAACGCCAGAATGTCTGCACAGGGCGCCGCCCAAAGCATTCCTTCCACGCCGAAGCGCAGCGCAAAGACAACGACCAACGGAACCAAAAATACAACGTCTCTCGAAACGGAAAGCAGCGTCGCTTTGACAGGTTTCCCGACCGACTGCAGAAAAATACTGCTGGATTTTTGCACGCAGCAGAGCAAAATCCCTCCCAAAAAGATACGGAAACAAAGATCGGCATACTGATTGTATAAATCGCTTTCACTGCCGAAAATGCTGACGATTGCCTGCGGGCAAAGTTCGAACAAAAGCATAGAAACAGCTCCGACCACGATATTGGCAATCAGAACGAGTTTATAAGTCTTTTTCACGCGCGCGAAATCGCGGCTCCCGTAATTGAAACCCGCAATCGGCTGACCGCCCACAGCGATCCCTACCGAAAAGGCGATCACGATCCCGAATACTTTCATGACGATCCCGATGACGGCAAGCGGAATATCTGCGCCGTATTCTGAGGCAGGCCCAACCACGCCGATCATGTTGTTTGCTACGGCAATGATGACAACGATGGAGATCTGCGTGATCAAAGACGAAAGTCCGAGTTGGCACACCTTCCAAACATTCTTTGCGCCGAAGCGGAAATCCTCTTTTGCAAGGCGGAACTGTTTGGGTCGGATAAAATACAGGCAGGACATAACGCAGGATACGACCTGACCGACCACCGTGGCGATCGCCGCACCAGTAACGCCCCATTTGAGCACAAAGACAGCGATCGGATCCAATATCAGATTCAATACAGCGCCCACGACCGTCGCAGCCATGGCGTATCCGGGCGCCCCGTCCGCGCGGATCATGCCGTTGACGCCCGATGTCAGAACATAAAAAGGAATGCCCATCAGAATTACAAAAAAGTAATCCGCCGCATAGGTGTGCGAATCGGGAGTAACCCCGAACAACGTGAGAATAGGTTCAAACGCCGCATACCCGATCACGGTCAGCAAAATACCTGCGCACAGCGAAACGATCAGCGAGATCCAGCCGCACCGATTTCCCGTGCTTCTGCCCCCTTTTCCCAAAGACAGACTTAAAAGCGCCGCCGCGCCGTCCCCGATCAAAAGCGCCACAGCCAGCGCGATCACCGTAAAGGGATAGACAACGTTCGTCGCCGCATTTCCCAAATACCCCACACTCTGTCCGATAAATACCTGGTCCACTATGTTGTACAGAGCACTTACCAGCATGGACAGCACACACGGAACCGAAAACTTTAACAAAAGCTTCCCGATCGGCTGCGTGCCCAAAAAATTTTCCTGTTCACCCATATTTCTATACCTCTCCCTGCTTATCGGATACTTCTTCCTTATCCTTTCCGATAAACCATAAAAAATAACGATTTTAATGTGGCGGGCAAAATCAAACCCGCTTTTACCGATCGGCAAATTCTCTTTTACGCCGATGCGATCCGCCCCGGAAGATGACACAGCGACGCCCAAACGCAGGCGCATTTTTTCTAAAAGGACATTTTCAAGCACAAAAAAAGTGCGCAGTCTGCTTCAGACTACGCACCAAATTTACTTTGATTGGACTTACGTCTACGCCGGATCGGCACCATTCATTTTCTGTTATTATTATAACATTCCTTTCACGCAAAGTCAATCTGACCCTGCCCGTCCCCGAAAAAACGGCTTTATAGTGTAAAAATACCACAAACAGAATGTAAAATAACCACAGGTCTTGATAACTTTCTTATCTTTTCAAAGCCCGAAAAACAAACTTCTTTTCCTTGCATTTTCAGCGTTTCCGCCAACCTTGGCTTTCCCGTGTTATCGACCCGATCCGATATAAGACTTTGGGAAGATTTCTGCGTGTACGCCGACCGACGGCGCGCCTTAGGGTATATCTTTGCGGATCAGTCGTTTGCCTGTCCATTCATCGACCGTTACTTTAACAACGGTCGTAATCGCCAATGCTTTTGCGGAAAACATTTCATCCGAAAACGTTTCGTCCGTATAATGCGCCATCAAAACTTTCAGCCCGTGCAGACGCTTTTCAGGCTCCGTTACAATTTCCGCCTTCCCTTTTCCGCTCACGCTTTCATAATCCGTCGTATATCCGCAGGGCGCCACGCCTTTATTGAACACGCGCAGCATCGTGTACGCACAAAAACCCACCTCATTATTTTGTTTGAGTAGTTCCAGTTTTTTTCCTTCCAACGCGCAATGAAAGTACAGCACAAGGCTCCCGTTCTCTTCCTCCGCTCCGAAGTTTAAAGGCACGAGATACGGCCCGCTTTCTTCATGAAAAGCCAGCGTCATGCTGCCGCAGCGCATCAGAATTTGCATTTTTTCCTGAAAATTCACAACTTCCCGTTCGGATTTTCGCATAACGTACCGGCCTTTTTACAACAATTGTTTCTTTTTATAGTCTTCGATCGCCGCTTTGATCGCCTGCTCTGCCAAAACAGAACAATGGATCTTCTGCGGAGGAAGTCCACCCAGCACTTCGATGACTTTTTTATTCGTAACTTCCAGCGCCTGATCGACGGTCATACCCTTGATCATTTCCGTCGCCGTGGAAGAAGTGGCGATCGCCGCCGCACAGCCGAACGTCTTGAATTTTGCGTCCGTGATGACCCCGTCTTTTACTTTTATAAAAACCTGCATGATATCGCCGCACGCTTCGCTGCCGATCATGCCCATCCCGTCATAATTTTCAATTTCGCCGACATTTTTCGGATTCTGGAACGCTTCCATAACTTTTTCTGTATACATTTTTATATCTCCTTTTCGAATACTTCGTTTTTCAGATCTTTGGGGAAAAGCGGCGAAAGCGCGCGCAATTTCACGACGATCTCCTTGAGTTTATCCACCGCATAATCGATCTGTTCGGGCGTATTGTGGATCCCGAACGAGAAACGTATACTGCCGTGCGCCAATCCTTCCGGTACGCCCATCGCAAGCAGCACGTGCGACGGTTCCAAAGACCCGGAAGAGCATGCCGAACCGCTGGATACGGCGATCCCCGCAAGATCAAGGCTGAACAGGAGCGACTCTCCTTCGATATAACGGAAAGAAAAATTCGCGTTGGCAGGCAGTCTGTCTGTCGGATGTCCGTTCAGTTTTACATACGGGATCTCTTTGCTCACGCGCGAAATAAACCGATCGCGCAGGGATGCGACATACGCCGCATTTTCGCCGATTTTCTCCTGCGACAGGCGCAGAGCCTCCGCCATTCCCACGATCGCAGGGACATTCGTCGTGCCGCCGCGCATTCCGCGTTCCTGGTGTCCGCCCGTTATGATCTTTCCGATCTTCAGTCCCGACCGAACGTACAGCACACCGATCCCTTTCGGCCCGTAAAATTTATGCGCCGAAAAAGACAGCATATCCACCGCAGGCGACTTCACATTGATCGGCAAAGCACCCGCCGCCTGCACCGCGTCCGTAAAGAACACAATGCCGCGCTCTTTCGCAAACGCCGAAATTTCCGCGATCGGCTGGATCGTTCCCACTTCGTTGTTTGCCGTCATGACGCCGATAAATACCGTGTCGCTCCGCACCGCCTTTTTCAGCTTCTCCAGATCCACCTTTCCGTATTCGTCCACTTCCGCAAACGTTACGTCAAACCCTTCCTTGATAAGTTCTTTCGCCGTGGCGATCATGGCAGGATGCTCCACCGCACTCACGATCAGATGCCTGCCGCGGTCTTTGTACGCGTGCGCCGCGCCACGCAGCGCCCAGTTATCAGCTTCCGTACCGCCCGAGGTAAAATAGATCTCCGCAGGCTTCGCTCCGATCAGTTTTGCGATCGTGTCCCGCGCTTCATCCACCGCGGCGACCGTCTCTCTTCCAAACCAATGCTGTGAATTCGGATTTCCGAATTTCTCCGTAAAATACGGCAGCATCTTCTCCAGCACGCGCCCGTCCACAGGCGTCGTTGCCGCATGATCAAAATATATGTGTTCCATTGCCCGTTTTCTCCTTTTGCAAAGCCGTTGTCTGTACTTTCTGATTTCTTTCGTCTTTATACCGCCGCCTGGCATTGACAAGCGTGCGCGTGATCCGTTTCGCATTGACAGCTGTGTGCATGATCCGCCGTATTGCACTTGCAGACCCCCACTTCACTGTGATCATCCAGCATCGACTGCAATGTCATCGAATCCAGCACTTCGTTGATCCCCGCATACAATTTGCGCCATACAGCCCCCGTCGCACACTTTTGACACGTCGACGTGATGCAGTCCGCTATTTCCATGTTGTCTTCCAAAGCCCGCGCAATATCCCCGATCGTGATCTCCTGCGGCGCCCGCGTCAGTTTATAACCACCCGATACGCCACGCTCCGCCGCCACGATCCCTTTTCCTGCCAGCATGCGCATGATCTTTTCAATATATTTGCTCGATACCGCTATCTCCTTTTCCAACGCCGACGCACTCACACACCTGTTCGGATAATTCTGCGCCAGTAAAAAACATGCCTTCAGCCCATATTGCGATTTCGATGAAAGTCTCATTTTCGTAACCTCCTTTTGTCTCGCTCTCCCGCCGATCTTTAATTGCAACTATTTTAGTTGCATTTATTATAGCGCAGCAAATCCGTTTCGTCAATTATTTTTGCAGTTTTTTATTATTTTTTTGAAAAACATAAAAATAATTTTTTTACCGGAAAAAAGTCATTACCCAGCAGTATCGCTTTTTGCCGCCTATTTCAGTCAAAGCAAAGGCTTATTTTTATAAAAGGGGCAGTCGGAACGGAATTTTTCCGCGCCGACTGCCCCCTGCCGCAACTTATTTTTTTGAACAGTGCGGCGTCCCTCAAAAATATTGGAGGGACGCCGCACCCCCGCTTTTTTTAAACACCTGTGCAAAGCCTGCCGAAAGTATTTTTTTTCCATTTCCCCTTTAAAAAAACAAAGAGTTAAAAGTGTTTTCTCCGCGAATTAATTCCGCCCCGCACGTCTTTACGAAAAAAATATTCCCGCACAAATTTTTGTGCGGGAATGACGTCTGCTTTTAAAATAAAGATTTTATAAACAATTCAGGTTCGTTGTTTTGTCCAGTCGGAAAAGATACAGCCGCAGTAATTCTGGCGGTATAATCCGTACTCGTTGGCGAGCTGAACGGAACGGAGGTAACCGTTCTGCTTTTTAAAATCAGAATACAGCCAGGATACGCCGTACTTTTCCTGCAATTCTTCCCCGATGGCGTTGAGCCACGCGGAATTTTTATGAGGACTCACAGACAAAGTAGAACAAAAATAATCAAAGCCCTGTTCACGCGCAATACGAGCGGTAAAATCCAAACGCAGCTTATAGCAAGCATAACATCTTGCGCCGCCTTCGGGCTCCCCTTCCAATCCCTTTGCTGCCGAGAAAAATTCCTGCGGATCGTACGGACAGTCGAGGAAAGACGCCCAGCCCGTTTCCTTTAAAAAGCGGATCTGCTCGCTCTTGCGCTTTTCGTATTCAGCCGAATCCGTGATATTCGGATTGTAGAACAATACGGTAACCGAAAAATATTCTTTCAGCGCTTCGATGCACCGCGAAGAACAGGGGCCGCAGCAGCTGTGCAGCAAAAGCCTTTTCCCCTTTCCTGCATTTTCGCATATTTCCAGCATCCGTTTATTATAATCGGGTTTATTCATACCAATATTTTAGCATGTTTTTTTTAAAAACGCAAGCAGAGGGTGCGGCATGCCGCACCCTCTGCTTGCATATCTCATCTCGTTTATTTTCCGCTTTCGCCATAGTTGGAAAGTACACGCGCAGACGGGTCTTTCACGTTGCAGCCTTTCCAATGTTTGTTGGGCATCCAGAAATCTTTCACCATCCCTGCCTGACCGGGATAATATTTTTCAAAAATTTCCCGATACAGCAGGCTCTCTTTCGTGAAAGGCTTTGCATGGTATGCGTATTTTTCCGCGATCTTTTTCCAGTCGCTGCCGTATTTTGTTTCCGCGTATTCCTTCAGATCGTCCACCATCGAATGTCCCACCGCGTCCGAAAACGCCGCTTTTTCGCGCCAGAGTATCGTATCGGGCAGATAATCGCCCTCGAACGCTTTTCGAAGCAGATATTTTCCTTTTCCGTAACGGTTGAGCTTCCATTCGGGCGAAACGTGCATGACATATTTCACAAAATCCAGATCGCCGAACGGAACGCGCGCTTCCATCGAGTTTACCGAAATACAGCGATCGGCGCGCAATACGTCGTACATGTGCAATTCGCGCACGCGCTTTTGCGATTCTTTCTGGAATGCCTGCGCATCCGGTGCGAAATCCGTATATTTGTAACCGAACAATTCGTCCGAAATTTCACCCGTCAGAAGAACACGCACATCCGAGATCTCATGGATCTTTTTACAGAGAAGGTACATCCCCATCGATGCGCGGATCGTCGTTATGTCAAACGTGCCGAGCAATTCTACGACCCTCTCCAAAGAAGAAAGCACCTCTTCCCTCGTCATAAAGATCTCCCGGTGAATGCTCCCGATGTATTGCGCCGCTTCCCGCGCATATTTGAGGTCGATCGCGTCTTTATCCATCCCGATCGCAAACGTTTTGATGGGACGGTTCAGGATCCGCGTTCCGATCGCGCAGACCAGCGAAGAATCCAGCCCGCCCGAGAGTAAAAACCCCACCGGCGCATCCGAATCCAAACGTTTGCGCACGCCCTCGGTCAGCTTGATGCGGATATTGCGGCAAATCGTATCCAGATCGTCCGGCAAATATTCTTTGCTCTCGGCAATGTCGCAATAACGATGGAATTTGCCTTTATAATAGTAGTGTCCCGGCGGAAACGGGCAGATCTCCCCTTTCACAAATCCGACGAGGTTTTTCGGTTCGCTCGCAAACACGATTTCACCTCCGCCCAGTCTGCCGTAATACAGCGGACGGATCCCGATCGGGTCGCGCGCTGCTATATATTCATTCTTTTCCCCGTCGTACAAAACCATCGCAAATTCCGCATCCAGCATGGAAAACATCTTTAAACCGTATTCGCGGTACATCGGCAGCAATATCTCACAATCGCTGTCCGATAAAAACGAATATCCCAATTCTTCCAGATGCCTTTTCATCGGGCGGAATCCGTAAATTTCTCCGTTGCAGATCAGCTTATCCTTCCCCATCGCAAACGGCTGCATGCCCGCGGCATTCAGACCCATGATCGCCAGCCTGTGAAACGCCATAAATCCCGACGGCGTTTTTTCGACCCTGCTCATATCCGGCCCGCGCGAAACCGTGCGATAAAACCCGTCCAGCATCGCCTTCTGATCCACTTCCCTTGTCGTACAACAAAAAATCGAACACATAGTTTTCTCCCTCAACATCCGCACCGCAATCCAAAATCCGCACGGATCTTTTTCATTTTTTCGCCGCATTCATCCTTCGCGTACGTTGCGGCGGCTTGTTTGCCTTCCCTTCATTCTATTCCCGTTTCAGGCTCTCGCATACTCTTTTATGCAACGCCCGCCCGCGTCATTTCATGGACGCGGGCGGGCGTTGCGGCTCATTTTACAAAAAAACAGCCTTTCGCCCTGTCGTTTCAGGGCGAAAGGCTGTAAAGCGTCGTTTCGCGGTGCCACCTGATTTCACGCCGCCGCTTTTCTGCGGCGTACGCCTCCTGTCTTCTTCCAAAGACCTCTGCTGTAACGGGCTTACCCGTCGGAAACTACTCGGGTCTTTCCCCGTTCGCCTCCGCCGCTCTCGGGTGTTTTTCCTGCGGTAAGGAATACGGCGTTTTCAGCAAACCCGCCGCTCTCTGAAATTCCCCGCTCCGCAATACTTTTCCCTGTCGTCGCGCTTCAAGTACGATCGGATTGTACCATAAATCAACGCCTTCTGTCAATATTTCCTGCAAAAATGCTTCTATCGCACTTTCTTAACTCTCCTATTCAAAATAGTTATACCTGAGGAAATCGCCTGTGAATAAGTTACAGGCAGTTTTAAAGCCCAAAAAATCGGGCGTCAGAATTTTCTGCGCCCGATGCGTGTTTCGGTATGTATTTTTTAAACGGCATACTCATATACATAATCATCCATGGCGTAACCGTTGCCGATGTCGGTAACGATGCTTTGTGTACGCACAAACCCGAACTTTTCATAGGCGGCGATCGCACGCGCGTTCTTTTTATTCACCGTCAGGTATACCGCCGAAAGTCCAAGCCTTTTTGCCATTTCCGCCACAGCCGCAAGCGCTTTCTGACCGATCCCCTGCCCCCGACATTCGGAAACAAGGTATAATTTGGAAAGAAAAAGTTTATCCGCTTCGGCTACGACCGCGCAGTACCCGATCTTTTTCCGTTTCTGTACGATATAAAAATAAATGTAATTCTGATTTTTTACCTGATCTTCAATTGCGGAAGCACTCTGGAATTTATCCGTCATATAATCGACCTGCTCCGCACCGAGCAAATCGTCATAAGCACTGTGCCATGTTTCTTTGATCATTTCCGAAAGATGCGCATACTCCTGAGGCGTCGCCAACACAAACAATTTATTCATCTTTTTTATTCCTTTCTTTCATTATATTGCTTTCAAAAAATCTTGTCAATTCATTCCGAAAGCCTGATTCCAACAAATTCGACATTTTTTTCCAAAAGTTGTTCTGAAAAAGCGGTCTGTTTTCGGAATATGCGCAATAGAGTAATAAAAAACGCCCAAAGGATCGTCCTTGGCATACGACGAGGTGAATTATGCAAGAATATGTGAGTGATTTCATAGGCAAACCCATCCTGACGCGGAGCGGAGAATGCGTCGGCTATGTAAAAAACGTCCAAACGGATAAAAAACTATCCAGATTGCGGAATCTGGAGTGCTGCGACAACGACGAAGAAGAATTTCTGATCCCATTATCCGCCCTCGCTTCCTTCGGCCAGGACGCGGTCGTTGTAAAAAGTCTTGCCGCGGCTCCCTGTAAAGACTGTATTTCTGCTCCGTTCGGGATGTCTGTCTATTCGGCCGAAGGGACCTTACTCGGACAAGCGGATGACTTTTTGCGGGAAGGGAAACAAATAAGCGCCCTTCTTTTGTCGGATGAAACGCTGATCCCCGTCTCCCATCTTTCCGCCGTAACCGATACCGCCATCGTGGATCCGAACGGCAAAAAAAGAACGGCTTCGCGCAGTTCTTCTCCGAAAAATACAGGTACGCCACGCAAAAAATCGAACAAAGCCACGCAATCGGAAAAAGATGCCGAACCGAAATCCTTACCCTATGAAGAAGCAAAGGAAAATTCCTTTATTGTGATCGCCGCAAAAAAAGCTGAAAGTTCTGCAAGCAGAGAAATCGCCGCTACCGCAGCGACCGCTGCCCCCGTTGACCAAAGCCCCGCCATGAGCGAAGAATACGCCGCAAACCTGCGCGCAGGACGCGGACTTCTGACGGGGAAAATTCTGCCGCGGGATCTGAAAGACGCGCGCGGAAACATTCTCGCCAGAGCGGGAAGCGTTGTAAGCGCACAGACCATCCGAAAAGCTATGGAACACGACAAACTTTTTGAGCTGACTCTCCTATGCTGCGGTAACGCAAAGCTTTGGGAACAATTCCGCTGAGCTCTCCTCTCTTTGCTGTAAATAAATGAGGCGGGGCGCGCAAATATGCGCGCCCCGCCTTCGCTTTGTCCTGTTTATCCCATCACTTTACTATTTTACTATAATTTACAAGCTTCGCAAAATCCCGATTTCGGACTTTACGCAAGCAATGACAACTAACACCGCACCGCAAAAATGTTCTTTTGCCGCCTACACACCGTATTTTGCCATCATTTTCAAAAGCGATGCCAAAATATCGTTGAGCGTCTGCGCTTCGGCAGACGAGAGATTTCCCTTATTGCGGTACACGGACAAGAGATCTTCATATTTTTGCGCTTCCAGTCTGTCTCCCGCGCCGAGCGGAAGATTTTTCAGCCGTTCCAGCACCGAAAAAATATGGCCGAGCCGCACATCCTGTTCCACCACGATCCCGGGATCCGTGCGTTCAAAACAGCGAACCATGCGCGGTACGGGATCCGCCTGCGGCAACGCCGATGCCAATGCCGGCGCATCCGCCTGCGGCATGGCAGGAACTTCTTTCTGTTTTTTCTTATTCCTTTTCTCTTTTTTCTTCGGATTCTCTATTCTTTCCTCTTTCGGGCGGAAAAGGCATAAAATCCCGTAGAAAGGAAAATACGCCGCGCGGAACACGAGCGCAACGCCTATAACAACCGTCAGTTCCTGACGGGCAAAGAGCGCCAGCGCGCAAAAAAGAAAAATGCTGATATCCGATACAAACAGATACGCGGTCTTACTGCGCGCCCGCACACCGCGGCAGGACGCACACAAAATAAACCAGACAAAAAACACAGCCGACGGCAATAATAAAAGCGAAAGCGCGGAAATATCGCAGAAATATTCACCCGCCGCCTCGGCCAACGACAGCACGCTTTCCCACACTGAAAGGGACACGGATCTACCTCCAGAATAAATTCCGCATCCATTATAGACGAAAAATCCGCGCGAATTCTGCAATATTTCAGCATGTTTTGACGAATTGCGCGTTTAACCGTCGATTTCCCTATCCGTTTCTTTACATATGACTGTTTTCGGCATTGTTTGAAAGTCAATCCAACGGAACGCGAACCACGAATCCGCGCAGAATATTCAGAATATAAGCGGAAACGCTCTCCACTCCCGCGCTCTTTTTCGCCGCCGCCGCATATATTTTCAGTTGAGGCGTGTAATCGGCGAGCAACCGCGCCGCATCGTGCGAAGAATATTTGTAATCCACGATCACACATTCCTTCCCCTGCACAGCCATCAGATCGATGACGCCCTGCACCAGAACTTCGTCCTGCGATTTTGTTTCAAACAATCCATCGGCAGGCATCGACAGCAAAAATTCGCGTTCCCTGTACAGTTCGTATCCTTTCAGCTGAGAAAAAATCGGCAGTTTCAGAATTTGCATGCCCTTCGTATCATCTACTGTAAATCCGTCCGCCGCAAGCTCCGCACACAGCCGCGCCGACTCCGCTTCTGCATCCGCGCCGAAATCGGCGCGTTCGAGAAACGCGTGGTACGCCGTACCCGTGCGCGCATCGGCGTCCGAAGCGTAGAATTCCTCCTGCGTTCGGATGTTCTCCGCCTCGGTTTGTTCCGCGCGCCGTTTCAGGATCGCCGATGCCGACGTCTTGACCGGAAGCGAAACGCTGGCTTCATATTCATACGGGCGGCAATACCGATCCAGCATAGCCCGCTTGGTTTCCTCGTCCGTTTCGCCCGCCGTCAGAACGCGGGGTGAAGGCGCCTGCAGTTCCGACCCGAATACGGGCGCGACCAGTTCCGCCATTTTGGAAAGATCCACAAAATCCGCAAAGCTGCCCGCACTCTTTGTTTCATCGTCGTCATACGCCTTTTCTTTGGAAAAGATCATGTGCAGCGTGCTCTTTGCGCGCGTGAGCGCCACGTACAGGATCCGCATTTCGTCTTCCGCGCGCTTATGCCGCAAGCGGTTCCGAACCGCCGCGCGCAGTATCGTTTCCGAAGAAGTATAATTTTCAAAATCATACGCTTCCGGCGCAAAACCCCATTCATCGTCAAACAGGATCCCTTTCAGGTCCTCTCCGCTGAAGGGCGCATTCATGCCCGCCACGATCACGACGGGAAATTCCAGCCCCTTGCTCGCGTGCATCGTCATGACGCGCACCGCATTTTCGCCGCCGCTCTCCGAAAACCCGATTTTATCCCCGCCGCTCTTTAGTTTATCCAAAAACTCGGGAATACTCAGATCCGCGCACGCCGCGCACAGCCTGTTCACGCGCCGTACTTTTTCCGCGCCGCACGGCTGCGCTAAAAGTTTAAGTTCCATGCCCGTTTCCGTGAGGATATCCGTCAGGATCTCTGCCGCGCCGCATGCCGCACTCCTTACGCGAAGCCGCTCGCACAGCGCAAAAAACGCGCGCAATTTTTCCGCCGTTTCATCCTGCAACGCCGCATATTTTTCACAGGCGGCACAAAAAGTTTCTTTCGGTTCGTTGAGGCGTATCTTCGCCAGTTCCCCGTCCGTCAGATTTGCCATCGCGCTCTTGAGCGACGCCGCAAGCGGAATATCCTGCAGCCCGTTATCCAGATATTTGAGGACGGCGATCAGCGTCTTTACTTCCGGATAATCGCAGATATTCACTTCCGCAGATGCCGCCACGGGGATCCCCCGCCGCACAAGTTCGCGCACGATGTTTTCCATCTTGTCTTTCTTGCTGCGCGTGAGCACCACGATATCGCCGTACCCGTTCTGCACTTCGCCCAGAACGGGATCTTTCCGCTTCTTTGTAAGCTCCTGCAATACCAGATCGGCAATCAGCGCGCCTTCGGGCGAAACATCCTCCGATTCCGTATCCAGATTTTCCGCCACCGAATAGACGCCGCGCTCTTTTTCTTCCGCTTCGGACGGTTCGGGAACAAACTCGATGTGGACTTCCCCTCCCTCCTGCGCCGAAGAACCCGCACGCATCATCGCCGTACCTTTATAGTCGATGGAACAGCTTTTCTCCGTCATCGCCTGCGAAAACAGATCGTTGACTGCATCCAGCACGTTGGCACAGCTGCGGAAATTTCCGTTCAGAGTCAGAGCTCTGCCCGTTTTTTGCAAAAGCGCAAATTTTTGCGTGAAAAACGCCGCACTGCAGCCGCGGAACCCGTAAATGGACTGTTTCGCATCCCCGACCATAAAGACGTTTTCCCCTGACACAAGGCTGAGGATCTTTTCCTGTACGGGATTGACGTCCTGATATTCGTCGATAAAGACATATTTATAGCGCGCGCGCACCTCATCGCGCACGTGCGGCAGGGACAAAAGCTCCAGACATTTGTGTTCCAGATCGGAAAAATCCAGAACGCCCGCCCGACGTTTCAGCCGCGCATAGTTCTCGTCGAACGCGAGCAGCAGAGCACCCAGCGCCGCGGCGATCTTTCCCGATTCCAAAAACGCGGCAAATTCCTGTTCCCGATCGGAAATTTCGGAAACCGCTTTTTTCATTCCGTCGATCCTGCCCTTGAGCAAAGCGAGCGCATCGTCCAGTTCCATCGCGCGCGCAACGCCCGATTTTTTGACAGACGTATTGCGCGGTTTGGACGAAAGCGAAAGCTCGTCCAGCAATTGAGCGCACCCGAAAATATCTTCGCACGCCAGGATACGCTCCGCCAGTGCGCGGCGCTCTGCCAGAAATTCTTCGTGTTTGACGGTAAAAATTCCCGCATCGATGAATTCCTTGACCTGCGGGATCAACTCCTCACAGCGCTCTTTGAGCCACTGCGCCGAAACTTTTACGGGAGAAAATACCTCTTGCGCAACTTTTGAAAAATTTTCCGCATTGTACATCTGCGGCAGAGAGCGCAGAAACTGTGCATAATCCGCCCTTGCGACTACTTTATTATACGAGCGGAGAAGCACGTCTTTTAGTTTGGAAAAACCGCGGCTGCCCGCATACGCGCGGCACAACAGCAAAAATTGTTCGTCGCCGCCTTCCAAAAGCGCGTCAAACGTCGCGGAAACCGCCCTGTCTTTGAGTTTGTCCGCTTCCTGTTCGTCCGCAATGCGGAAATTCCCCGCCAGTCCGCTCTCATAAAAATAGCGGCGGATCACATTCGTGCAAAAGGAATGCACCGTGCTGATATCCGACGTAGCGATCTCCGACAGCTGTTCTTTCAGCCTCTTGCGCACCGCCGCGTCCGTTTCCGTATTGATGCGCGCAACGAGAGCCTGCCGCAGCCGCTCTTTCATTTCCGCCGCCGCAAGATTGGTAAACGTTACCGCCAATACCGACGATACGTCCGCTTTTCCCGTCAAAATCAGACGGATCAGCTTTTCCACCATGACAAACGTCTTTCCGCTGCCCGCGGAAGCGGATACAAGCACTTCGCCTTCCGCTTCGATCGCCGCACGCTGTTCGGGTGTAGGTTCGCGAACGCTCATATCTCTCCTCTCCTTTTCCGTACGATACGGATGATCTCCTCTTCCGTTACCTTGCTTTCCGCGCGCACCGCGCCGCCGCACTCAAAACCGCATACGCTCCCGTACGGGCAGTACTTGCACGCCCCCTCATAAGGAGATACCGCAATGCACCCCGCCGCCGTTTCCTTGGCGCATTGCTGCGCCGCCAATACCGAATAATATAAAAATGCGTCGAAATCCGCCTCGCTGAGCATCTTTTTGCCTTTTTTCCCGAAATAGGCGTCGATATAGCGGCTTTTCTTGCCCTGTTCCACCGTCTTGTCGCTCATGCGCACCACATCGTCGCTCTCCAATGTGTAGCCCTGCATGCGAAACGCCGCGTCGTCCGCCTTATCCCGAAACGAAACTTTCGCAGGGAAATAATACGCTCCCGCCGGCTTTGAACCGCGCGAAGCCGCCGAAAGATACAGTTCCAACTGTAATTTCCGCCCCGTATAATACGGCTCAGGTTTTGCGTCGAATACGCCCGTCTTATAATCCACCACGCGCGTATACTCTCCGCCGCGGTCGACTCGGTCGATCTTTCCCGCCAACGTGATCCCGTCCGTCAGCGGAACGCCCTCGAACAAAGAATCTTTGTACCCGAACGACTTCTCCGCCGCGTATACCTTAAACTCCGAATCAGCCAGCGACGCGTACATATTCCCGCAGATCTCCAGCGCTTCCTTGCGCAGTGAATCCGCAGAATACCCGCCCGTCGGCGTATCTCGCAAATAACTGTACGGAGGCTTGGACAAAAGCTCTCGGATCTGACCTTCCGTAAACTCTGCGCACGCGTCGCGATCGGGAAGTTCTTCCGCTTTTTCCGCAATACGGCGCAAGAGTTCGTGCATAAAATCGCCCGTATCCGCAGGGCGCACGCTCATCTCTTCCCTTTCCGCCAGCCGAAGCCCGCGCTGTGCAAAATTGCGGTACGGACATTCGAAATATCCCTCCACCAACGTGGGCGCCACCTGAGACTTTCCGCGAAGCAGTACCTGTGCCGCCTCCGCCGAAAACGGCGCAGGCGGCTCCTTCGGAAACAACAGCGCATCGGGTACCGCGCCGCGCTCTTTCAGAGCGGCGTAAATTCCCGTATGCTCCGCAAAATCCCCCTTTCCGCGGCGAAACTCGTCCGCACGCTCCAACAATTCGCGCACCGCGGGAATATATTCGGAAGCCGTGTCCGCCAGATACCGTACATACGCCGCATGCCCTTCCCTGCCGCCGCGCGAAAGCACCGCCCGATTGATGGGCGAAAGCGGCTTTTTATCCTGCCTTTGAAACAACGTACATACCGTGCCGATCACTTCACTGCGCTTGCGCTCCTCACCGCCCTGCGACAGCGGATAACTCAAATACAGCCGCTCCGAAAATCCGCAAAGCGCCAGCGCCACATTTTCGCGCGTTCGCGCGTTGATCTCTCGAATCTTCGGCGTGATCTCCACCTGCAATGTGCGCAGGCGGTCAATATCTCTGTCCGAGATCAACGCCGTGTCCGCACCGTACATCGGCACATCATCCGTCAGCCCCGCCGCAAATACGATCTTCGACGCAGGCCGTCTGCTTTCGCTGATGTCTCCCACAAAAACCGCGTCCAGATACTGCGGGATCAAAGAGATCTCCAGTGCGTCCAGAGCCTGCGCCAAAACGGCGGAAAATTCTTCCGCCGGCATCTTCGCATCGCTCGCCAGTTCTTCCGCTTCATCCAGTACGCGCAGTATACTCTCCAGCCCGCGCGAAAAATAACTGCTCTCCGCCAGCAATTCCTGCCCGTCCAGAGCCGCCACGATTTCTTCCTGCGTCTGCTCGCAGGAAAATTTATCCAGAAGTCTTCGCACAAGCCGGCAATACTCTCCGCCCGTCATATCCGCCGCCGCGCCTTCAAACGCCGAAAGCAGCCGCTCCCGCTCCGCACACAAAACCGCCCGTTCCTCGTTTGCCTTTTGTAGAGCTTCTCCTTCCAACCCTTCTGCCACATCCTTTATCGCGCGCTTGCATCCGCCGCGATAATTGGCAAATTGTAACAAATAATTGCGGTACGTATCCCTGTTTTTTCGTTCACCGCCAAAAAACGGATTTCCGATAAATGCGTCCGCGTCGGCAGGATCGAATCCTTCCGAAAGCATGGAAAACCAGCCCAGAACAAATCGGCACAACGGATGTTTTGCCGCGCTCCTTTTTACGTCCGCATAGTACGGGATCCTGTATTCGCCGAAAATCTTCTTAAGGCTTACGCTGTAGCCCGCCACATCGGAAAGATACAGCGAAATGTCCCTCCAGCGCGCACCGCGATAAATTTCCGCGCGCATCGCGGCGGCAATAAACCGCAGCTCATCTTCGGGATCGGACGCCTCAAAAATATGCACGCGCCCCGTTTGCATCGGTGCAGGATATGCAGGATCAAACAGCGCACGCCGCAGCGCTTCCGCTTCGGGGATCAGGTCGGAAGGCAAAAATATCTTCTCGCAGTCCGCGCCCGCACGCCGTGCATATTTTTCAAACGCTTCCGCCGCTTCATTTGTATAGACAGCTTCTTCCCCGCCGATCAGAACAGCCGAAACGTCCGCCCCGCAGCGGCATGCCGCCAAAATTCCTTCCGCCGCCTGCCGCGTGAAGGAAGAAAATCCCGCAAAACAAATATCTGCGCCTTCCAGCTTCTGTCTGCCGATCGCCGCAGGCAACAGAGCCAGCACGCCGCTTTCGTCCAGATACCCCTTGTCCAGAAACGCGAGATATTCGCGGTATATCAATGCTATATCGCCCAATTTCTCTCCGAGGAGCTTGTCCGCTTCCGACCTCGCCTCTTCCAGCATTTCAGGCGTAACCAGCGCCGCGCGAAGCTGTGCGATCGTCTCGTACAGGCTCGCCGCGCACCCCGACGGATTTTTTCCGAAACACTTCAGCTCCCCCGCAAGCCGCGAAGCGATCCCGCCTACGACCAGCACCGATCCCTGTTTTGTAAGTACTTTTCGCGGCGTGCCGTCATCCAGAAAACGGGCAAACGTCGTTACCGATACGTCAAATACCGCCCCCTGCGCCGAGGCCACCGCCTTTTCCGCTTCCAGCGTCAGCCTGTCCTCACAGAACACGAGAACCTTGCGCCCGCGCACAAGTTTTTTCAGATGATTTGTCAGCGCCGCCAACGTCGGTGCAATGTATATCCTGACTTTCATATGTACTTTTCCCCGCCGTTCGGCTGTTTTTTTGGAATGTTTTTTTCATTATAACATATTTTCACCGATTTTTTAAGTATTTGCCCGCATTTTGTTTTTACAAAATCCGCCGTTTATGCTATACTGATATCTGAAATCTTTTGCCTGAAAGCAACGGAGAATGGAAAAATGAAAAAGAAATTAGCAATTTTGGCGGTTTTGCTGTGCGGCGTGTTTCTGTTTGCCGCATGCTCCGCTATGGTTCCTACCGATTTTTCCGCAAACTGGCTGAAAAATCCGAGCAGCATCGACGATCCTGAATACTATGAAAAACTCGTTTACAGCATCGGCACCACTTCTACCGATATGAAAGACAGTATCTCGAAAGTGGAAATCGATCCCGAAAACAGCAGTCTTATGATAGTAACTGAAAAGGCACCGCCCTTTTCACACAATGGTCAGAATTATACGAACGTTTATAAACTGACCTATACTTTTACACTCAGCGCCACCTACTATTACGTAGACGCAAGCGGCAATGAAACGAAAGTTGTCGCCTTCGGCGGTACGAACGACACGGCAGAAAGCGATGCCGACGACCCCGCATCGACCGTACGCGAAGTATACTTCAATACGGTGGACAAAAATCTTCAGCCCATTTACAGTAAAACGACCGTATTTTCTTATTCGCCCACGAGCATGAACGGAAATTACGTGGATCTTTACAATTATTCCTGCGAAATCGATTACGATACGGAATGCAAAAATGCAACCGTCAAGCGTACCGATCTTTGGGGCGATCTTTCCGACGAAGAGCGTAAAGTAAGCGATACGCTTTCCAAAGCCGCTACGTCGCCCATTGACGCGAAAATTTCCGATCTTCAGAAGAAATACACGTTCATCGACGAAGCGCAGATTTTCTTTGCGGCACGCGGAATCAATTATTCGGAAAACAGTTCCAACACGCTCGCAACGACCGCAGTGAGCACGGCGCTCAATACTTTGAATTTGACGCTTTCCTGCTCGGAAATCGTGGAGAGCAAAGGAAATTTCCTTCTCGACGGCACACAGCTTTCCGATCAGAGCATCAGCTGTGCCAATGTGTCGGTCTCCTTATCGGGCAACGGTTCCAACAACGGCTCTACCCATAAAATGCTGATCGCCCAAAAAACTTCCGACACGCGCAGCGATTACTATGCCTTGCCTTTGCGGATCGAATCTCCGAGCCTTACTTTCGGAATGGTCTACACCCTCACTTCCGCGACCCATACCAGAGACGCCGCATAATTTTACTGAAAAAGATTTTTTATCCGCCGCGCATCGCGCGGCGGATTTTTTTATAAAAAAATTTAGTCTTATCCCAAAACTTTGCAAATCTGTAAGTTTTGGCAATATTTTATAAAACATCCCTAAAGATTTATAGGCCGCGGAACAATTTATTTGTTCCTCGCCCGTTTTCCGTCTTTCCCCTTACCGCATATTTGGGCACGATTTGACACAAACTGACAATGACAGACATCGTTCGCACAACAAGTATGCGGAAAAACAAAAGAAAGGCGGTTTCGGGATGAACAGAGCATACATAAAATTTAAATATATTGCAGATTTTTTTCTGGCACTGATCGGGCTGATCATTTTGTCCCCTCTGTTTGCGGGAGCAGCGATCGCCATAAAATGCGAGAGCAAAGGGAAAATTATCCTGAAGCAGCGCCGCACGGGTCAATACGGAAAAAAATTTTACTGTTACAAATTCCGCACCATGGTCAGCGAGAACATTGTTTTTGACAAAAATGCCAGCGTGATCCGCGACGATAATCCGCACCTGACAAAGGTCGGGAAATTTTTGCGCAAATTCAAAATGGACGAACTGCCGCAACTGATCAACGTGATCAAAGGCGAGATGTGTCTGATCGCTCCCCGCCCCCTTCTCCCCGTTTACGACAGCGATTACGAGCCGTGGGAACTGGTCAAATTTGAGATACGCCCGGGGATCACGGGACTCGGGCAAGTATGCGGAAACGGGCACTTAGACATGAAAGACAGAAAGTATTACGACGCCTATTATGCGATGCACGCATCCTTCGGGCTGGATATAAAAATCTTTTTCCGAACGCTGGGCGTGATCCTGTTCGGAGAACCGCGATATCTTCGCCCCGTCAGCAGACAGGAATACAGACGTTTAAAGCGCGAAGTCAAACGCTGTTATACCGTACAGCCCAAAACGGTGGCGCATTTGCGCTCCTCCTTTGCAGACAGGTAAATGCCATGACCTATCCCTATCCTGAAAACGGCAGACTGAAAGCCGCACAAATTATCGGTAACAGTTCTTTGGGCGGCGTTACGGAAAGCATCCTCAATTACTACCGGCACATGGACAAGTCGCGCTGGCGCTTTGACTTTTTCACTTATGAATCTTTCCCGAAAACAGAAAAAAACACCGCTTTTTATGCAGACAACAATTTATGCCGAAGCGAATACTCTGCTCACGAAAAAGCCGCTTCCGCCGAAAACCAGACACCTGAAAATCACGAAAAAACGGACGGCAATCGATTGCCGTCGCTGAAGGAACGGCTGAACAAGATCGATCCCGAATCGCGCATTTTCACGATCCCCCGACTGGATACCCGTTTTTATAGAGCGATGCCTGCCTTGAAGCGACTGTTCGGCGAAGGAAACTATGCCGTAGCACATTCGCACATGACCGTCCTTTCCGCCTTTGCTCTTCCGCCTGCACAAAAGGCAGGAATACCCGTTCGCATCTGCCATGCGCACAGCACTTTTGACAAAAATTCCGATCATTTTCCGATCAAAGCGGCATTGCGTCCGTTTGCGGCAAAAGACGCGAACCTGCTAATTGCCTGCGGAAAACTTGCGGCACAAAGCCTGTTCCGCGATCGCGCAGATGAGGCGATCCTGCTCCCGAACGCGATCGATCTTGAAAAGTTTAAGCCTTTGCCCGCCGCACATCGGGCGGCTCTGCGCGAAAAGTTCAACCTTTGCGGCTATACTTTTTTGTTTGTCGGAAGGTTTGCCCCGCAAAAAAACCTTTCTTTTCTGCTTCACGCCTTCGCACGGCTCTGCGCGATGATCCGATCATCCGAAAGGATTTCGGCAAATCAGCTCCCGCAAAACAAAATGCCCGCGCTCATACTCGTCGGCGACGGGGTCATGCGAGTGAAACTGGAAAAACTGGCCGAAACTCTCAGGATCGAAAATCGGGTACGGTTTGTTCCGCCCTGCGATCCGCTGCCGTGGTATCAGGCGGCAGATGTGTTTGTTCTGCCGTCGCTTTACGAAGGGCTGCCCGTCGTGGCGGCGGAAGCGCAGGCAGCAAATCTGCCTTGTCTGTTTTCAGACAGGATCGACCGCGGCGCGGACATTTGCCGTTTTGCCGAATTTCTGCCCTTGGATGCCGAACTGTGGGCAAAACGCATGCTTTTGCCGCGCGAACGCAGGAGCGGCGGCATACGGAAACTGCGCGAAGCCGGCTACGATATCCGCCTGCAGGCACAAAAATTACAGCAAATTTACGACTTCGCACTCGGACGGGAACTTTGACTTCAAATAAAGCAGCACGGGCGCAAAATGTATAAAGAAAGCCGTTCCTGCACAAACTGAAAACGCGGAAAACGCAACGGAGGCTAACATGGAAGAAATCAAATCCGGGAGCGAACTGCTTGCGGAAGTTTACAGGAATACGCACTATGCGCTGCAGTCCATATCGGACATTCTGCCCGAAACGGAAGACGAAGCGCTGAAAGAAGAACTCAAAAAAATGCACGACGGTTACGAGAAAATTTCGGGAAAAGCGGCTCTGTATGCACGCGAAAACAACATCGAGATCAAGGAGCCCGGTCCCATTAAAAAGGCCATGATGTGGGGCTCTATCAAGATGAGCACGCTCAAAGACAATTCCCGCGCGCACATCGCCGAAATGATGACGCAGGGTACGGTCATGGGGATCACAGCCCTGACACGTTCCATGAACGAATGCCAAGGCGCAGACCAGGAGATCCTGCAGATCGCCGACGAACTTTTGCACATGGAACAGGGTTACGAACAGACTCTTAAATCCTATCTGTAAACTTATGATCGCTTAAAACGGGGCGGCGGAAATATCTTTTTCCGCCGCCCCGTTTTTTCCTTTATTTTCCGTTGACTTATCAAAAAGAAACTGCTATCATTATGCCGCATCAAAGCATTCGGAGTCAAATATGAAAGCTCTCGATTTAGGAAACCCGAAAGTTTTATCGACTGTACTGCGATTGGTCATCCCGGCCATGATCGCTCAATTTATCAATGTTTTATATTCCATTGTGGACAGGATCTACGTCGGCAACATTGCGCAAATCGGCGACACCGCCCTTGCGGCCGTAGGCGTATGCGCCCCGATCACCACACTCATCTCTTCCTTTGCCTTTCTGATCGGCACGGGCGGCGCGCCCCTTTTTTCCATGGCTTTAGGCGAAAAAAAAGAAGACAAAGCATCCGCCATCCTTTCCAACGCACTGACGGCGCTGATCGGTCTCGCGCTCATCGTTACCGCCGTCGTTTTCCTCTTTGAAAATCCCCTGCTCCACACGTTCGGCGCCAGCGAAAGCACGTACGGTTACGCCCGTCAATATCTTCTGATCTACGCGGCAGGCTCGCTGTTTTCCATTACGTCGGTAGGGTTGAACCAATACATAACCGCACAAGGATACTCAGGTATCGGAATGGCGACCACGCTCATCGGCGCAGTTGCCAACATCGCGCTAGACCCGCTCTTTATCTTCGTATTCCGCATGAATGTTGCTGGTGCGGCCGTCGCGACCGTGATCTCCCAGTTTCTTTCCTTCCTGTTTGTGTTGATTTTCCTGCGGATGAAAGGTACGAAAATCCGCCTTGTTCTGCGAAAACCCGATCTTCGCGTCATCGGCAAAATCGTGCGGCTGGGAATTTCGCCTTTTCTCATTATGTCGACCGACAGCGTGATCATCATCATTTCCAATGCCGTATTGCAGGCGCACGGAGGTGCGGACGGCGACGCCTGGATCACGGTCTCCACCGTCGTGCAGGCATTTTTTCAGCTCCTTACGATGCCCATGCTCGGCATCAGCACAGGCTCACAGCCGGTCATCAGTTATAATTACGGCGCTAAAAACGAACAAATCATACGGCGCGCGGAAAAATACATTGTCTGTATGTGCCTGATCTTTACCGCCTTTATGACGCTCGTTTCTCTCTTTGCCGCAAAACCCTTCGTTTCCCTGTTCACAGGCACACCAGACATCGTCGAAAAGAGTGTCTGGGGCATCCGCGTATTCATGATCGGAGCCATTCCCCTCTCCTTCCAATACGCTTTCGTCGACGGACTCACCGCCCTCGGCCAGCCGCAGTATGCCATCGTCCTATCCATGATGCGAAAACTCGTCGTATTCCTCGGCTGCATTCTCATCCTGCCGCTGTTTTACGGCGTACAGGCTGTCTTCTATGCAGAACCCGCCGCCGATATATTTTCCGCCGTTCTCTCTTCCTGTGTGTTCCTCATCGTCTTCCCGCGTGTCCTCAAAAAACGCATGCATCCTGAGATTTTAACGCAAAAAGCACAGAACGTACCGTCAAAATAATATCAAACGTCATCTGAATCGATACGAAAAGGAAGGCTTTCCCCGTAAAGTTTTGCGGGGAAAGCCTTCCTTTTCTGTTTTGCAGAACAATATTCAAAAAAAACTTTCAACGACATAAGAAAAACGTCAATTCTGCCATGTTTTTGCATTGCGGACAATTCAGCGGCCGATATAAAAGATACGGCGAAGGGAAGAACAGATCTCTTTCCAAAACCCTGCCAGTTTTTCGTCCGTAAACGAGCCGCAGACGTCCAGACTTTCCTGCAGCGTAACGGGGGCGGAAAAATCAGCCCACGTATCCACATAGTGGGAACACAGCCGCTCGGGATTATCATACAAAAACACAATGTTATCGTGCAGATAGGGTTTGACAAGGCTCAAAAACGGCGTTTTCGCGGCATACTCTTCAAACTCAAATACCAGCGGTTCGAAGCGCTTTTTGTCTTTTTTCTCGATGTGCACCAGATAGGAAAAGATCAGTTCATCTCCGCGGATGTTATAATTTCCGTCCACCGAATAAAAACGGAAGCCACGTTCGTTGAAAAAACGGTAAAATGCGGCATCCAAGCCGTCAAACAGCGCACTGCGAAGCCAATGCACCGCCATTTTCAGGTCTTTGGAAGCCTTCTCGACGTGATATGTTACCAGAACCTGCAATTCTCTGCCGTGCCCGATCTTATTGATCTCTTTTACCACCTTTTCTTCCTGCCGCGGCGGCTCACGATGCACCGAATGCAACGGCAATTCGCCGAACGTATCCAGAACTTTTTGAACGTCTTCCTTTTCAAACGCCCCTGCCAGAAACAGACACATATCTTTTGTGAAAAGTTTTTCCCGTTCCTCTTTGATCTCTTCCAAAGTCAGTCCGTCCAGCACGGAACTGCTCCCCAGAACGGAGTTGATAAACCTCGAATCGAACCACAATTCCCGCAAGAGATCGGACGCCCGCGAATCGTAAAAATTATATTCGAAAATTTCGTTGCGGATCACGGGCAATACTTTATCCAGCTCTTCCTGCCCGAAATCCTGTTCGCGGAGCATATCATACAGCAAGCAGAGCTGATCGCGGAATACTTCCTGCCTGCATGTAAAATTAAAACACATATACTGAATGGACGTATATCCCATGATTTCGCTTCCGCGCGAAGTCATTTCCGCATTGATCTCATCCGCACGGCGCGCACCCGCTTTCTCGAAAAAAAGATGCTCGATCAGATGGTATATTCCCGGCGTTCCGTCCGGAACAAACGGCAATACCACCGCAAACGCCACCGAATGCAGATGCGGGGCCGAAAACGTTACGAGCGACGACCCGTTTTTCAGTTTTCCCTTTCGTTCCGTCAATGCCTGCATCGTTTCCTCCTCTTCACTGTCGGTTTTTACCCGTACATTATAGCAGATATCTCCCGAAAAGACAACGCGAAAACCTGATTGTTCCATCATTCGCACCGCGCCTTTTTGCACTTTTTGTCTTTTCGTCGTTTTTCAAGCAATGAAAACTGTCCGTCATGCAAATGCGAGCAAAAATTTTCTTATTTTTACCGCAACCGACTGCGTTCCTGTCCGCAACAGGCTACGTTTCTGCCGCAATTGACCACATCCCTGCCGCAGCCGACTACGTTTCTACCGCAGCTGACCGAGTTCCTGTCCGTACCGACTATATTCCTGTCCGCAACCTGCCATGAAAAGAAACAACATAAATCAACGAAGCCCGAAGCCATACTATGTTTTTGAAAAAATGGCATGAAAAAAAGGCGACATATGCGCCTTTTTTCTGGTAGCGGCGGTGGGATTCGAACCTACGACCTATCGGGTATGAACCGATCGCTATAACCAACTAAGCTACGCCGCCATATTCAGTTTTGCCGTGCGGATAACGCATGGCGGAAAACAAACAGAATCCGGCGTAACTGCAAATGCTATGTATCTGCAATCAGCGCCGAAAAATTTGGTTGCGGGGGCAGGATTCGAACCTGCGACCTTCGGGTTATGAGCCCGACGAGCTACCGAACTGCTCCACCCCGCGATATCGATTGCCTTTCTCAAAAGTGCTTTCTAATTTTATAGTATTGCAGATTTTTTGTCAACTGTTTTTGGCTTATTTTTCGATTTATTTTCGTTTCGGGCTTCTTTGGGCAAAAATTCCTGCAAAATTTTTTTATTTTGCCTTTCCCTGCCGCGCGCAAAAAATCAAATTGCTTGACAGAGCTCTGTGTTTTCGTTTAAAATAAAATATGAATTATTCTGTATTTTTATACAAAAAGGAGGTTCCGATGAATCTGAACGGTGCGGAGATACTTATCCGCTGTTTAAAGGAACAGAATGTCGACACCGTATTCGGTTATCCGGGCGGGTGTGTACTGGACATCTATGATGCGATCTACCGGGACGGATCGCTCCGCCATATACTGACGGCACACGAACAAGGCGCGGCGCACGCCGCCGACGGGTATGCCCGCGCGACGGGGAAAACGGGCGTTTGCATTGCAACATCCGGACCGGGCGCGACCAATCTCGTTACCGGCATCGCCACCGCGTATATGGACAGCATTCCGCTGGTTGCGATCACGGGAAACGTTACGGTTTCCAATCTCGGGCGCGACAGCTTTCAGGAAGTGGATATTGCCGGCATTACCATGCCCATTACCAAACACAATTACATTGTCAAGGACATACATAAACTTGCCTCGACCATCCGTGAAGCCTTTTATATTGCCAATTCGGGCAGAAAAGGCCCCGTGCTGATCGATATTCCCAAAAATATTCAGACGGAGATCTGTGATTTCACTCCCTCCTCCCCTTCGGAATACAAACCCAAAGCCGTGAATGCGGCGTCGCTCAGCGCGGTCTGCGCCGCGCTGGAACGCGCGAAACGCCCGCTCATCCTTGCGGGCGGCGGCTGTATCGGTTCGAACGCATCCGAAAACCTGTTCTTGTTCGCAAAACGTCTGCAGGCGCCCGTCTGCTCCACACTGATGGGATTGGGCTCCTACCCCGCTTCCGACGAACAGTTCCTCGGCATGATCGGCATGCACGGCACGGACGCCGCCGCAAAGGCATTCCGCCGCGCGGATACCGTGATCGCATGCGGCATGCGCTTTTCCGACCGCGTTGCCGGAAACCGCATCCGTTTCGGCGAAAACAAAACCATCATCCAGTTTGACATCGACGCGGCGGAAATCGACAAAAACGTGCAGACCGATCTCTCCGTCATGGCGGACATCGATGAAATTTTCAAGGCACTTCTTCCCGTCCTCGCACAGAGCGAACGCAAAGAATGGCTTAAAGAAATTGCGGCTTACAAAGAATACGAAACCAACCATTTCAACTGCCGCCTGCCCGCTTACAAGATCATTTCCGCGCTTCGCACTTTCACCGACGCGGACACGCGCATTGCGACCGACGTCGGCCAGCACCAGATGTGGACGGCGCAATATTACTCTTTCGAAAAACCGCGCACCTTTATCACGAGCGGGGGGCTCGGCACCATGGGATTCGGCATGGGCGCGGCGATCGGAGCCTGCATCGGGAGCAAGAAGAAAACGGTCCTTGTTACGGGCGACGGATCTTTCCACATGAACCTCAACGAACTGTGCACGGCGGTATCGCAGAATCTGCCCCTTATCATCCTGCTCATGGACAACAACTGTCTGGGCATGGTACGGCAATGGCAGACGCTTTTCTATCATAAACGCTATTCGCAGACCACACTCGACCGAAAGACCGATTACGTACGGCTGGCGGAGGCGTTCGGCGCGACAGGACTGACGATCGCGGGAGAAAAAGATATTCAGCCCGTCCTGAAAAAGGCATTTGCGGCGGAAGGGCCTGTGCTCGTGGACTGCAAGATCGGCATCGACGACAAAGTTCTGCCCATGATCGCACCGGGAAAATCGTTCGAAGACATCATCACAAATCTGGATTAAAGGAGACGAAAGCATGAAAAGATACACCATTACGGCGCTCGTTTCCAACAAGAGCGGCGTTCTCACGCGCATTTCCGGATTGTTTGCGCGGCGCGGGTTCAACATCGAAAGCCTGTGCGCCTGCACGACGGAAAACGAGGCGCTCTCGCGCATGACCATCGTTCTCAACGGAGACGAATACATTCTCGCGCAGCTGACAAAACAGCTCGATAAACTCATCGACGTGAAAAAGATCGCGCTTGCCAACGAAGATGAATCCATCTATCGCGAACTTTTACTGGTCAAGGTTTCCGCTCCCGCCCAAAAGCGTTCACAGATCATCGAGATCAAGGACGTCTATAAGGCGAAGATCGTCGACCTCTCCCCCGAAACGCTCATTTTAGAGATCACGGGCGAACCCAACAAACTGGACGGATTCATCAAAGTCATCGAGCCCTACGGCATCCTCGAAATGGCTCGAACGGGCACAACGGCCCTCTCTCGCGGCGAAAAGTGTCTCAACGACCTGACCGATTACAACGAACTGATCTGAAACCGCAAAATATAAATCTTCAATGACTGCAAATATTTTCGGCGGGACGGCAGCATGTATGCCGGCAAACCGGATTTCATTCAATAAAAAATTACGCGCCGCGCTTGATCCGACGCGCGCGAAGGAGTACGGATATGAATAATATTTTTTCGGAAGGAACCGCGATGTCTTCCCAGCGTTCGCTGATGCGCGCGCTCGGCTGGACAGACAGCGAAATGAAAAAGCCCATCATCGGGATCATCTGCGCGCAGAGCGAGATCATCCCGGGACATATGTATCTTGACCGCATTGCGGACGCGGTCAAAGAAGGCGTCATTGCCGCAGGCGGAAAGCCCGTCGTCGTGCCGTCTATCGGCGTATGCGACGGTATCGCCATGGGACACGCCGGCATGCGTTACTCCCTGCCTTCGCGCGAGATCATCGCCGACAGTGCGGAGATCCTCGCACGCGCGCACGCTTTTTCGGGACTGGTTTTCGTGGGAAACTGCGACAAGATTATCCCCGGAATGCTCATGGCAGCGGTACGTTTAAACCTGCCTGCCGCCTTTGTTTCGGGCGGACCTATGCTCGCGGGAAAAATGCACGGACAGCGCCTGTCCCTTTCCTCCATGTTCGAAGCGGTCGGCGCGTACAACGCGGGCAAGATCGATGAAAACGAACTGCATGAATACGAATGCACAGCCTGCCCTACCTGCGGCTCCTGCTCGGGCATGTTCACGGCGAACAGCCTTAACTGTCTGACCGAAGCGCTCGGCATCGCACTCCCCGGCAACGGAACCATTCCCATGGTCTATTCGCGCCGCATCATGCTCGCCAAAGAAACGGGCGAAGCAGTCATGAATGCCGTGAAAAACAATATACGTCCCTCGGATATTCTGACGCCGAAAGCCATCCGCAACGCGGTGGCGGTCGATAACGCGATCGGCGCGTCCTCCAACAGCGTTTTGCATCTTTTGGCGGTTGCCAACGAGATGGGTATGAGCGAAAAAGATTTCTCGGTTGATACATTCAATGAAGTCAGCGCGAAAGTTCCGCACATCTGCAAACTTGCTCCCGCAGGGAAACATTACATCGAAGACCTCAACGAAGCGGGCGGGATTTCCGCCGTCATCCGCCAGCTGGAAGAAGCGGGACTGTTTGACGGCTCCGCCCTGACCGTTTCGGGGATCAGCCAGCATGACCGCGTGAAAAATGCGCGCGTACTGGATGCGGAAGTGATCCGCCCCATGGATAACCCCTATTCCCCGACCGGCGGGCTCGCCATTCTCAAAGGAAACCTTGCGGCGGAAGGCGCCGTCGTCAAAAAGAGTGCGGTCGATGCCGCCATGCTCAAACACAGCGGACCTGCGAAAGTATTTGACAGCGAAGAAGCCGCCATGGAAGCCATTTCCACGGGCAAGATCGTCAAAGGCGACGTGGTCGTCATCCGTTATGAAGGGCCGAAGGGCGGTCCCGGCATGCGCGAAATGCTGTCCCCGACTTCCGCGATCGTGGGAGCGGGACTCGGCGCCGACGTCGCGCTGATCACGGACGGCAGATTTTCGGGCGCTACGCGCGGCGCGGCGATCGGGCACATCTGCCCCGAAGCGGCGGCGGGCGGCCCCATCGGCATTGTGCGCGACGGCGACATCATCGACATCGACATTGAAAAAGGCACGCTCGATTTGCGCATTTCCGATAAGGAAATGAAAGAACGTCTGGCGAATTTCAAACCCATCGAAAAACCTGTGGACGGATATCTCAAACGGTACCGCGCCCAGGTTACTTCCGCGAGCCGCGGCGCTATTTTCAAAAAATAATTGCACGCTTTTGATCTGCGGCAGGCAACCTGCCTGCCGCAACAGAAAAAACGCGGCCGCGTTTTTTATGAGGTGTACCATGGAAAACACGAAAAAATTACAGATATTTGATTCCACCCTGCGCGACGGCGCACAGGGTGCGAACATTTCTTTTTCCGTCGACGACAAGATCAAAGTCATCCAGACGCTCGACGGGCTGGGCATCGACTTCATCGAAGCGGGCAATCCTTTTTCCAATCCCGCCGAAATGCAGTTTTTCCAGCGCATCCAGGGAATGAAACTTTCTCACGCGAAGATCGTTGCATTCGGTTCTACCCGCCGCAAAGGCATTTCGGCGGCGGAAGACAGCAATTTGAAATCCCTGCTCGCCGCCAATACCGAATACGTCGCCATTTTCGGCAAAAGCCATATCCGCCACGTTACCGATGTCATCAAAGCAACTCCCGAAGAAAATCTCGCCATGATCCGCGAAAGCGTTGAATTCCTTTCTTCGCACGGCAAAAAAGTCATTTTCGATGCCGAACATTTCTTCGACGGCTATAAAACCGACTCCGCTTACGCCTTATCTGCTTTGAAAAGCGCGCATGACGCGGGCGCGTACTGTCTTTGCCTGTGCGATACGAACGGCGGCATTTTCCCCGACGAAGCGTATGAGATCACCAAAAAAGTAACGGACACGTTCCCCGACAGCGTCGTCGCGATACACTGCCACAACGACGGCGGACTCGCCGTCGCCGATTCCATCGAAGCGGTCAAGGCGGGCGCACGGCAGATCCAGGGCACATTTTTAGGATTCGGCGAACGCTGCGGAAACGCAAACCTTTCCACGATCATCTGCAACCTGCAATTAAAACGCGGCTACGAGTGCATCCCCAACGAAAATCTCAAAGATATTTACGAGAGCGCCGCCACCATCGCGGATACCGCCAACATGGCGATCCCCGCCAATCAGCCCTACATCGGTATGAACGCGTTTGCGCATAAGGCAGGGATGCATGCGGACGGCGTGCTGAAATATTCCTCTTCTTTTGAACACATCGATCCCGAAATCATCGGCAACAAGCGCAAATTCCTGCTTTCGGAAATTTCGGGGAAGAGCGCGATCTATGACAAACTCAAAAAATATTTTCCTTCTCTGGATAAAAACGGCAAGGAAATGGGCGACATCGTCAACACACTCAAAGAACGCGCCCTTTCCGGTTACCAGTACGAAGCCGCCGAAGCAAGTTTTGTTCTTCTCGTCGAAAAGATCTTGGGTAAATACAAATCCTCTTTCGATCTTATCAATTTTAAAGTCATCAACGAACAGCCTGCGATCGAAGGGAAAGTTGCTTCCGCGATCATCAAAGTGCGCGTAAACGGCGTTACCAAGATCTCGGCATCCGACGGCGAAGGCCCCGTCCACGCCATGGACCTTGCCCTGCGTTCCGCCCTTTCCGAGTTCTACCCCGAAATCGCACAGGTCTCCCTGACCGACTTTAAAGTGCGCGTTCTCGATTCGGACAAGGCAACCGCCGCAAAAGTACGCGTACTCATCACATCCGCAAACAGCTGCGACAGCTGGACTACGGTCGGCGTTTCCGAAGACATCATCGAAGCGAGCTGGCTCGCCCTCACCGATTCCATCGACTACGCCCTCATGCGCCGCGGAAAATAATGTTTTTCCCCGCCGCTTCGCTTTTTTAGCGAAGCGGCGTTTTTTTATGCCGCAACATCCTGCATGCAACTTTTTACTCCCCCAACACCTTCCCTGTCCGAAATAATAAGCAATTTAACCGCATCTCCTACTTTCCTATCCCCCAAATTTTCTTGCGCGTTGCCCTCGGCTCATACATCCGAAGAACAGCACAAAGGACGAACAGAAAAAGCTATGAATGACCTTTTCCGCATCAAAAACGCATCTCTCGCCGCAAATCTGCGGCGGTTCGCCCGAAAACCGATTTGCAAACTGCGGTTTTTTTGATCCGTCCGTCCGCCGCAAATTCACAAAAAAATGTTAAAATCACTTTACGATTTTTGTAAGGATTGCAATAATGCAACCATAAGGAAATAATTTCCAAAAAAAATTTTAAAAGGAGCACGAATGAAAAGAAGTATTTTCAGGACAGCTGCTGCGCTTTTCTGCGCGGTTGCCTGCGTATGCGGTCTTGCCGCCTGCGCGAAAGGCGAACAGAAAAAGGCTGCGGAGAACATAACCCTCAGCAAAACAGAGCTTGCGCTGGAAATCGGCGGCGAAGAGACACTTACGGCGACGGTTACGCCGGAGGACGCGTCGGAAAAAACAGTAACATGGTCCGTTTCCCCTGCCGGGATCGCTACGGTATCCGACGGAAAAGTTACTGCCGTTGCGGAAAGTTCGGCGACCGTTACGGCAACGGCCGGCGGCAAGAGCGCAACCTGCTCGGTTACCGTAAAAGCGCCCGAAAAAACGCCCGAAATAGTTCCCGTACGGTACACGATAACAAAAGAAGAATGGGAAACGGCAATGAATCTGGAAAGCATTCCGAATCTTACGATCCGTATTCTGTCCGTAAACGGGACGGAAGTCGAATACAGGGATCTTTTCTACGATAACGGAAAATGGCATGACCTATTTTCGGAAAACGGCCCCGACGGCGCCAAGGAACTCATCTCGGAACACTATTATCAGATCACGGGCGGAAAGACCGAAACGGGAACCTATCCCGGAGATTATTATTATAAAGAGGGAAACGCCTGGATGGTTCAAAAAAATTATCAGTTCGTTTACTTTGACAGCGACGGATTCATCCGATTTGCGACAGGGATCGTTTTTAATGATTTCCGCTTTAACGAAGAAAAAAATGTGTACGAATGCGAAAAAGGAACGATCCAAATGCCCGACGGCAGCATCGGCATTACGAATGCGGAAGCAGCATTTGAAGACGGCAAACTCATCCGTGTGAAAATATCCGGCGAACCGGTCGGTGATATAACCATGGAAGTAAGCGACTACGGCACAACAACGGTTAACCTGCCGGATGCAACCGCCGTCAATGCATAATCTCCTGCAAAACAATACGGAAACTTATCTTTTGAATTTTCCACAAAGAGCGCCTGCGGAATGATTCCGCAGGCGCTCTTTTCACGTTTTTTATACATTTTTCACAATTTTAAGACAACGTTTTCCACAATTTCACTCGGATTTGTACACAACGTACCGCAAAAAAAGAAACGAATACAGGAAAATTTTTTCCGTTTCCGCACGCTCATACCGCCCGATCCCGCATTGTACAAAAAATCGCATCCCCCCGCTCGCTGTCCTTTTGCGCGCAACTTACAGGGAGCCGAGCAAAGATTCCGCCAGCTCGTTGCCGCGGCGGCAGACGCAATAGCTCACCACTTCGGGCACGGTAAAATCCAGCGGGCGGATCACTTCGAGAGCACCGCTTGCGATCTCCTTTTCCGCCATTTTCTGCGGCAGGAAACTGTATCCGTGTCCGCCCAAAAGATATTCGATCATTTTGCCGCTGTTGTCGATCTCAAAACGGAACGCGTGCCGCGGCGGAAACAGAGAACGGATAAACTCGCCCGCTTCACCGAATGCAAAATTGCACATCAGGTACTCGCAGGAAGCAAGCTCCTCCTTATGAATTCCGTTTTTGTACACATTGATCGACGGCGACGCCAGAAGTACCAGCTTATCCGTAGAAAACCGTCGGCTCAGAAAACCTGTCTTTTTCAACGGAAGATAGGAAAACGCCACGTCCAGAATATTGTCCTGCAACATCTGCAGAAGGTCCAGCGAATGTCCGAGAACCACTTTCAGCGCCACATCCTTATGCTTTCGGAAAAAACCGCTCAAAAGCGGATACAAACTGCTCTCATACACCGCATTGATCGCCCCGACGCGCAGCTGCTTGTCATAACGCGCCGCCGAGTTTACCTCGCGGATGAAACTTTCTTCCAGATCGTTGATGCGCAAAGCATAACTTAAAAACAACTGTCCTTCTTCCGTCAGCTCTACCCCGCCCTGTTTCCGCGTGAAGAGTTTCTGACCCGTCTCGTTCTCCAGCTCCGCAATGCGGTTTGTAACCGTGCTCTGCGCCACATACATCCGCTCCGCCGTACGCGTAAAATTTTTCAACTTGGAAAGCATGATAAACGTCTTGATCGATTCACTGTTCATCCCCGCCTCACCCCGCAATCGAAAATACCGATTAACTTAATTAAAATTATCTATTTTATAAATCGTTTACAAATTATATCATATGTGATATAATAGAGCAACAAAAAAGCAATGGAAAAATGATTTTTTTCGAAGGAGATACAATTTCTATGGGAATGACAATGTCGCAGAAGATCCTGGCCTACCATGCAGGGCTCGAGAGCGTGAAAGCGGGGCAACTGATCAACGCGGAGCTGGACATGGTGCTCGGCAACGACATCACTTCGCCCGTGGCGGTGAAAGAATTTGAAAAGGCAGGATTTTCCTGCATCAAATGTCCCGAACGGGTCAGCATGGTCATGGATCACTTTACGCCGAACAAGGACATCAAGGCGGCGGAACAGGTCAAGACGGTGCGTAATTTTGCAAACAAATACGGGGTCGACAATTTCTTTGACGTGGGACGGATGGGAATTGAACACGCCCTTTTGCCCGAACAGGGACTGGTCGGCGCGGGTGATCTCGTGATCGGTGCGGACAGCCACACCTGCACGTACGGCGCGCTCGGCGCATTTTCGACGGGCGTAGGCTCCACGGACATGGCGGCAGGCATGATGAGCAACAAATGCTGGTTCAAAGTTCCTTCCGCGATCAAATTCGTACTGAAAAACAAACCCGCAAAATATATCTGCGGCAAAGACATTATTCTGCACATCATCGGCATGATCGGCGTGGACGGCGCGCTGTATAAGTCGATGGAATTTGTCGGCGACGGCATACAGTATCTTTCCATCGATGACCGCTTCACTATCTGCAACATGGCGATCGAAGCGGGCGCAAAGAACGGAATTTTCCCCGTCGACGACGTAACGCGCGAATATTTAAACGGCAGGTTCAAGCGTGAGATCCGCGTATTCGAAGCGGACACGGATGCAGAATACGAACGCGTGATCGAAGTGGATCTTGCGGCGCTCAAACCCACCGTTGCCTTCCCTCACCTGCCCGAAAACACGAGAACGCCCGAAGAGTGGGGCGACGTGAAGATCGACCAGGCCGTGATCGGATCCTGCACGAACGGACATATTTCCGACCTGCGCATTGCGGCAAACATCCTCAAAGGCAAACACGTCGCGAAAGGCGTGCGCTGTATCGTGATCCCTGCAACCAACACTATCTGGAAACAGGCGATGCACGAAGGATTGTTTGACGTGTTTATCGACGCGGGCGCCGTTGTTTCCACCCCGACCTGCGGGCCGTGCCTGGGCGGGCATATGGGTATTCTCGCAGCAGGCGAACGCGCCGTTGCCACCACGAACCGCAATTTTGTCGGGCGCATGGGACATGTGGACAGCGAAGTATACCTCGCCTCCCCTTACGTGGCGGCGGCAAGCGCCATCGCAGGAAAGATCGCTACCCCCGACGAAGTCTGATCGCTTTTTGAACAAACGCGATTCCTCTGCCGCAAGCGGCGGATCTATGAAATTTTAAAATCAGGAGACTATTATGACAGTTAAAGGCACTGTTTTCAAATACGGCAACGACGTCGATACGGACGTCATCATTCCGGCACGGTATCTGAACACGACTTCGGAAACGGAGCTTGCGTCCCACTGCATGGAAGACATCGACAAAGATTTTGTAAAGAAAGTCAAAAAAGGCGACATCATGGTCGCGCAGGATAATTTCGGCTGCGGATCTTCCCGCGAACACGCACCCATCGCCATCAAAGCGAGCGGCATTTCGCTGGTCATCGCCAATTCCTTCGCGCGCATTTTCTACCGCAACGCCATCAACATCGGGCTTCCCATTCTCGAATGTCCCGAAGCGGTGGCCAACATCAAAGCGGGCGACGTCGTGTCCTGCGACCTTTCCAAGGGCGAAATCGTCAACGAAACGACGGGAAAAACCTTTAAAGCGGAACCCTTCCCCGAATTTATCCAGAACATCATCGACAAAGGCGGCCTGATCGCTTCCATTAAAGCGGCAAAATAAGGCGGAAAGCGCATCTGTACTTTCAAAATCCGGCAATATTTCTGCATGACGTATCTTAAAATTATAAGCGAAAGTCCAAAAAGAGGTAATTTTATGAAAAAACATATAGCAGTACTCGCGGGCGACGGAATCGGCCCCGAGATCACGGACGCCGCCATCGCGGTGATGAAAAAGATCGGCGAAAAATTCGGGCATGAATTTGAATTCGAACAGCTTTTGATGGGTGTTTGCGCCATTGAAAAGACGGGCGAACCCCTGCCCCAGCACACGATCGACCGCTGCCTCGCATCCGACAGTGTTCTGCTCGGTGCAGTCGGCGGAGCCGTCGGCGACAAGCGCATCGAAAATCTTCCGGGACATCTCCGTCCCGAAGCGGGACTTTTAAAGATCCGCGCAGCGCTCGGTCTGTATTCCAACCTGCGCCCTGCCAAACTTTTCCCTGCCCTTGCAGGCGCCTGCCCGCTCCGCAAAGACATCGCGGAAAAAGGCATTGACCTTGTGGTCGTGCGCGAACTGATCGGCGGAATTTATTTCGGAGAACGAGGCAGAGGCGTCGGCGAAGGCGGTGAATTTGCTTACGACACCGAAAAATACAGTGTGGAAGAAGTAAAACGCATCGCAAAGATCGCTTTTGAACTGGCGCGCAAACGCCGCCATCACGTAACCTCGATCGACAAGGCGAACGTGCTCGAATCCTCCCGTCTGTGGAGAGAGGTCGTACACGAGGTCGCGAAAGATTACCCCGACGTGGAACTGACCGACATGCTCGTGGACAACACCGCCATGCAACTCGTGAAAAACCCTTCACAGTTTGACGTGGTGCTCACTTCCAACATTTTCGGCGACATCCTCTCCGACGAAGCTGCCATGATCACGGGGTCCATCGGCATGCTCGCTTCCTCTTCGCTGGGTGCCACCAAACGCGGACTCTACGAACCCATCCACGGTTCCGCACCCGACATCGCAGGCAAAGATCTCGCGAACCCGATCGCGACCATCCTTTCCGCGGCGATGATGCTGCGCGACTCCTTCGATATGATGAAAGAAGCGGAAACCATCGAAAAAGCCGTCAGCGACGTGCTGGACGCAGGTTACCGCACCGCCGATATCATGAGCGAAGGCAAAACACAGGTCAAAGGCAGCGAAATGACAAAGCTGATCCTCGAGAGGATCTGATAAACTTCGGCAACAAAGCAACATTGTTTGGAGCATTTTTGCCAAACAATTAAAAAATCCCCGCCGTCTGCAAAAAATTTGCAGACGGCGGGGATTTGGCTTTTCTTCAAAAATCATCCGAACATATCCTTGCGCGTTTTTTCTTAAAAGAGAGCAGAGATCAAAATCTCTGCTCTTTTGCCGTTTGACAATCAAAAATCATTTCTCTGCATCTTCGATTTCGCGTTCAAAGACCGAATATTTCCAGTCATCCGTCCCGGAAATCAGCCGCCAGCCCTGTCTGCCATATTCGTTCAGCTTTTCAATGTATCTCTCCATCTTTCTATGGATGTTAAAAGACGGCTCCGCGCCCAGATCTGCCGTCATATACTCGTATTTTTTCATAAGAGAATCCACCTGTTTGATCGTGCTATCCGCGTCTTTCTCCTGATATTTTACCATACTGTGTTACCGCTTGCAAGCGGGCTCGCAATTTTGGCATACGCAAAGCATACAGATAATTTGTGCGGTTGACAGGGGTCCCCTTTGTGCGGTATAATAATACCGAAAATATTCAAACGAGGCGCCTCTATGATAGCAGATAACGTAAAGAAAACGCTCGCTGAAATTGCAAACGGAAACCCTTACGGGGAAAAAATAACGCTCGTTGCCGCGACCAAGACGCGCACACCCGAAGAGATCAACGAAGCGATCGCCGCAGGCGTAACGGACATCGGAGAAAACAGAGTGCAGGAATTTCGCGACAAGTTCGACCTCGTCCGCGGCGCAAACCGTCATTTCATCGGACATCTGCAGACAAACAAGATCAAATACCTGATCGGGAAATGTTATCTTATCCATTCTCTCGACCGCTTTGATCTGGCGGAAGAATTGCAAAAGCGCGCGGAAAAAGCGGACTGGACCGCCGATTGTCTGATCGAAGTGAATATCGGCAACGAGCTTTCCAAAAGCGGGTTTTCCCTTGAAAATGTTCAAGACGCTTATCAAAATTTGGTAAAATATCCCAATATTCGCATCCGCGGGCTCATGGGAATGCTGCCAATTTGCGAAGATACGCAACATTTACGCTCATTATGCTTGTCTATGCGCAAAATTTATGATACAATAAAAGAGCAGGATGAAAATATCTGTTATCTGTCGATGGGCATGAGCGGAGACTGGAAACTGTGCGTGGAATGCGGCAGCAACATGATCCGTTTGGGGACTTCCCTGTTCGGGCCCAGAAAAATACAGCTTCCTGTAAACGACTGATCGAAAACAAGGGGGAGACATGGGATTGTTTGATAGTTTCAGACAAAAGAACGAATTTAAAAAACGGTCGATTCCCGGAGAAGCTCTGCCCGAAAAACAGCATTTCAGCCGCGAAGAGGGCAGCCGCCCCATGCAGATACGCCGTCCCAGATCTTTTGCGGACGTCGAGGAGATCATCGACCGATTCAAGGACAATCTGACCGTCATCGTTTACGTGAACGAACTGAGCGACTCCACTGCGACGCGCGTTACCGATATGCTCAGCGGTGCGATCTATGCGCTCGGCGGAGGCATGGCGCTCTTACAAAAAGATATGTATATCTTTACCCCCGACGGCGTTGACCAGAAATAACACCCCTATCGCGAACATTTTTCCCTTTGACACAACGGCTGTCGGCTCAAAAAGCTTAACGCATTGAAGCTGCGGGAAAATACGTAAATCTCTTCCTTTCCCCTTTGAAAAAAGAAGGAATCTGAAGTTATCCGTTTGTTTTCTTTTACACTGCTCCTATGGGAGCAGATGCGAGATATACACTGAACCAAGAAAGAAGGCAGGTTGTAAAACCTGCCTTCTTTCTTTTCTGCCGATGTAAAATAAAAACAGTCCCGTTATACCCGAAATCTTTATATACGACTATGTTTTCATCTCACCCCATATCAAATGATATCCGCACAAAAATATCCGTTCAATATCCTTTCTGAAAACAGCTTTTGCAAGAACAGGCGCATCCCGCGCAATGCTGTGCGGGATGCGCCTGTTCAAAATATAAACAAAATCTACGTCAATCTTATACATACAAGCGTATCGCCGCACTGCAACTTTGTCGCCCCGTAAGGAATAACTGTGCCGCCGCCGCGCTTGATCATAGCGATCAAAACGCCTTGCGGAAGATGCAGATCTTTGATCGCTTTTCCTGCATACGCATGTCCCTCGCCCACATATTCTTCATACATTCCGAACTCCTCGCGGTTTTCGAATTCGGGGGCAGCCGTAACCAGCAAGTCGCCCGCATTTACCTGCGTTTCCCCGTTCGGGACAAGCACTTCCTCGCCGCGCACGATCAGAACGATCAAAAATTCGCTCGGCATCACGCAGTCTTTGAGCTTTTTCCCTGCCCACGGGTGATTTTCACCCACCACGATCTTGACAAAACTGATCGAACCTTCTTCCTGGTAATCGTTGAATGTGCGCCGAACGTCGCCGCCGGGAGCGATCATGCCGGACTTTTTGGATAAGAGAGGCAAGAGGGTGCCCTGTACGAGTATCGAAAGCAAAACCACGCAGAATACGATAGAAAAGAGATCGTAAGGGAGATTGTCTTCCCCGATCAACCCGACCGCATACACGGCGAACACGACGGACGCAACGCCGCGAAGCCCTGCCCACGATACGACAAAGATCTGATTTCCTTTTGCCCGGAACGGCAAAAGCAATGCCGAAACCGCCGCAGGACGGGAAATCAGCGTCATGAACAGGAAAATCAGCAACGCAGGCACAAGCACCTGCGGACGGATCAGCCATTCGGGCGTCGCCAAAAGTCCGAGAAGGAAAAATATTACCATCTGCGCAACGCCCGTCAGTGCGTCAAAAAAACGTACCGCGTCGCGCTTTTGCGCGATGTGCGCATTTCCGAGCATGATCCCGCAAATATACGCCGCCAAATATCCGTTCCCCGCCCAAAGTCCGGGAAGCACCGACGGCATTGCATACGCCATCATCGCCAAGGCAATAATAAAAATCGTACTGCTCTGCCCCATCGACAGCGAAAACCGCTTTAAAACAGCAATTCCCAAAAATCCGAATACGATTCCCGAAAGGGCACCGAATCCGATCTGCGCGCACAGCATCCCAAAGATCTGCCAGCCGCCCACCGCACTCCCCGCGCCGCGCTGCGCCATGATCACCGCAACAAAAACCGCCGTCAGCATGTACGATACGGGATCGTTGGAGCCCGATTCCATTTCCAAAAGGGACGAAGTCTTGTATTTGAGATTCAGCTGACGCGACCGCAGGATGTTAAAGACCGAAGCCGCATCCGTAGAACACAATACGCTCCCGATCAGCAAGCTTTCCGCCCAGCCGATCCCGCCAAAAGGCAGAATACGGAAGATCGCATACACTCCCGCGCCTGTGATCCCCGCCGTCAGCGCCGTGCCGATCGACGAAAGAAGCATCGCGCGCGGCGCAACAGGCTTCGCTTCCTTATAGTTCGTTCCGAATCCGCCGTAAAAAATTACAAATACGAGACATACGGAACATACAACGTTGCCCAATGCGTAATCGGTAAAGTTCCCGATCTTCGGGCGCAATAACACCCCGAACACGATCCCGAGTCCGATAAACAATAAAAGTGAGGGTATTTTCAGCCGATCGGTCATGCGGTTGATCAGCACGCACAACGCGATCACCACGCCGAGCAGCAACAACAAATAGATGTATTCCATGTTTTTCTCCCTCAGAACGCGTCTGCCGCGCCCCGCTATGCCCTGAACATGCGCAACTTATCTTTCACAATATCCACAATAAACGGAAGATCGTCGTACAACTCCCCGTCCACCTGTAATGTCAGAGGTTTTTCGGGTTCGATCTCAATGTGTTCGCACCGTTCAAAAAAAGTAAATTTTTCTTTTAAGATTTTTCCCTTCATCAGCTTTATGAAAGCGGGAGGTACGGCAAGTTTTTTTACGTCGTCCACGACAACGAAATCCAAAAGGCCGTCGCCAAGTTTTGCCCGAGGGCACATTGGGATCCCCCCTCCGATCCTGTATCCGTTGCCCACGCAAGCGATCAGCGCATTGTAAGAACTCTCTTTTCCGTTCACGCGCACCTTCATCTTATAATTTTTGAATTTGCACAGCGATATGATCAGGCTGACAATGTACTGAAACTTTCCGCGCAATATTTTCGAAGCACGGCAGCGCTGCAATATTTCCACGTCGATACCCGTACCGGCCACGTTGATGCCGCGCACACCCTGCGGCATTTGCATGAATTCGGTAAACTTCGGCTGCGTATCGAGAATCAGATCCACCGCCGCTTCCGGCTGCAGAGGGATACCCGCCGCCGCCGCAAAATCGTTGCCCGTGCCGGCAGGCACAAGCCCCAGCGCACAGTTTTCAAAATTCGTCATGCCGCACACCGTTTCATGCAGGGTCCCGTCCCCGCCGATCACGACGAGGTCTCCCCCTTCCTGCGAAAGATCGTGCGCTAAAATGGTCGCCTGTCCGGGTTTTTCCGTCTCAAATACGCGAAACTCCGCTTTCCGCTCGGCAAAACGCGCCAATGCACGGCGATGCAGTTTTTTCTTTTTTCCCTCTCCCGACATCGGATTAAGTATAATATTGAGCATCCGTTTTTTCCTCTTTTGCTTTTACCAAAAAAATTGCTTGTTACCTTATTATTATATAATAAATCGCACATGATTGCAATTTATTTTGAAAATTGTTATAATAGACGCACAGAAAAATTTTGTCAAATGGGCGCGATTTCAGCGCAAAGGAAACATATGCAGCTTAAAATACCCCAAAAACTGATGGATCTGGCGCAAGCGGCACCCTTTCCGCTCTATCTTGTGGGCGGAGCCGTACGCGACGCGCTTGCAGGTCTGACCTGTTCGCAGGACTGGGACATCTGCGCCCCGTGCGACGCCGAAACGTTTTCAAAACTGGCGTCTGGCAACGGCTTTACCGTCAACGGCACGTATAAGAACACGGGAACGGTCAACCTGACCGACGGGGAGCATAAATTTGAATTTACTTCTTTCCGCACGGACGTTTACCGCCGCGGCGAACACGCTCCCGAAAAGATCGTCTTTACCGACGACATCGAAGCAGACGCGCGACGCCGCGACTTCAAGTGCAACGCCGTATATTATGACCTCCGTTCAGAAAAGATCGAAGACCCGCTGGGCGGAGTTTCGGACATAGAAAACAGGTGTATTTCCACGACCCGCGCGGCAGATGAAGTTTTTTCCGAAGACGGGCTGCGCCTCATGCGGCTGGCGCGGCTTTCGGCGCAGCTGGGATTCACGCCCGATCTTGAATGTATATTCGGCGCCAAATTCAATGCGGCGCTCATTGCAAAGATTTCCGCGGAACGGATCTTTGCGGAATTGCAACTCATCCTGCACGCAGACGAAAAATACGGAAGAAAATACGCGCATTACGAAGGATTGAAGCTTCTGGAAGGAACGGACGTACTCAACTACATTCTGCCCGAACTGGCGGCGGGGAAGGGAATGCCGCAACGCAAAGATTTTCACGATCACGACGTTCTGGAACACTCCTTCCGCGCCTGCAAATATGCAGACACCCGCATCCGTTTGACGGCGCTTTTACACGACGCGGGAAAGCCTGCCGTATACGCCGAAACGGGAAAATATCACGGCCACGACGTTGCGGGAGAAAAGATCGTGCGGCAGATCCTTGAACGGCTCAAAGCGCCGAAAAAGATTGTCGACACGGCGGCAAGACTGACCCTCCTGCACATGTACGATCTGGACGGAAAGACGCGCGAATACAAGATCCGCACGTTTATCGTAAAAAACTATGACGTGTATCCCCTTTTGCTTCTCTTGAAGCAAGCGGATTATTCGGGTTGCAAGGACGATCTGAACGTTTGTCCCGGAATCTTAAAATGGAACAAGATCTTTGCCCGTATGCAGCAAGAAAACGTTCCGTTCACGCTTCGGCAGCTCGCCGTGCGCGGAGACAGCCTGAATTTTGTACCTGCAAACCAGCGCGCACAGGTCCTGAAAAGCCTGTTGCTGTTCTGTGCCTGCGACGGTTCGCGCAACCGCACGGATACCCTTTTGCGGGAAGCGGCACGCCTTGCGGAAGAACATCGAGACGGAGGAAAAGAATGACGGAAATATTCAGTATTATCGCGGCGGTCTGTGCCGCCCTGTCGCTCATTCTGAGCGGTTTTATCTTAAAAAATCAGAAAAACAACGGTACGTTCCGTCAAAATCAAGACAATTCCCGTCTGGAACAAATGCTGGAACGCACCAATTATATCGCCGAACAAACGGCGCGCACCTCACAGGATTACATGGATTTCATGTCCAAACAACAGAGTGCGAATTTAAAAGGGATCCAGGAAAAACTGGAAGCGCTCAACGCAAATACCGAGCGCAGACTCGCCGAGATCCAGCGCGTGGTAACGGGCGAGATCAAATACATGACCGAACAGAACGCGCACAACCTCGAACAGATCCGACAGACTGTGGACGAAAAACTGTCGACAACGCTGGAAAACAGACTGAATAAGAGCTATTCCATCATCAACGAGCGGCTGGAAGCGGTCTACAAGGGGATCGGCGAGGTGCAGCAGCTTGCAGGGAGCGTAGCGGACATCAAAAAGGTGTTCACAAACGTCAAACTGCGCGGCACCTGGGGCGAAGTTCAGCTTTCCGCCCTGCTCGAACAGATGCTTTCTCCCCAGCAGTACCGCGCCAACGTGCGCATCAATCCGCTGGATAATTCCGTCGTGGAATACGCGATCCTTCTCCCTTCCAAAGAGGGCGAAACGGTGTATCTGCCCATCGACAGCAAATTCCCGATCGAAGAATACCGCCGCCTCATCGACGCGAGCGATTCGGGCGATAAAGATGCCGCCGAACGCGCCGGCAAAAATCTCGAACGCGCCCTCAAATTACAGGCGGATACGATCGCAAAAAAATACATTCTCCCCCCCATTACCGCCGACTTTGCGGTCATGTTCCTGCCGCTGGAAGGTCTCTACGCGGAGAGTCTGAAAATGCCGGGACTTGCGGAATACTTTGCAAACCGCCGTATTATGGCGTGCGGTCCGACAAACCTCGGTGCGTTGCTTACGACCCTCCAGATCGGCTACAAGACCGCCGCCATCGAAAAACGCTCGGGCGAACTGTGGGAACTGCTTTCCGCGTTCCGACACGAATTCCGCAACTTTGTACAGATCCTCGAAAAGGCGCAGAAAAAACTGCAGGAAGCCCAGGACACCATCGAAAACGCAGCCAAGAAAACACGCACGATCGACAAGAAATTGAAGAACGTATCCGAAATTACCGACGAACGCGCCAATCTTTTGCTCGGCGGCGACGACGAAAACGAGTCATAATCACCCCACTTCCAAAGGCTTTTGAAAGGCTGTTTCGACAGTATTTTTGCAAGCCTTGGCGCGGACAAACCGTGCGCAATCTTTTAGCGCAAACCTCCGTAAAAGGCAATATGCCGTGTGTCCGGGCACCGGGTCGGCGCGTTGCAAAGACAGAACGCCTCACGGCTCGGCGGAAAATTTCCAAAGTGTCCTGGCGCGTACACTATGACCATTTGCAGCGGCACACCGATCGGTTTTTGCCGCCGATGCCGATGAATATTCGCTATTTTCTGCTGTTTTCTGCTTTTTTGCACGCCTTTTCGGGCTTGCTGTCTTTTCCTTTGCAACCATATTTTTACTTTGTTTTTTCATAACAGAAACGCTAAAAGTCATTGATTTTTTTCAGGAGATATATTATAATAACGATATGAAAATCACAAAAATCGACCTTACGAAAGAACTGCCGCAGGAGAAAGATTTCATCTTTTCGGAAAAACCTGTCCAAGGAGCGCGGCTGGGAAAATCGGGAAAGAATCTGTACATATGCTCACCGCGCCGCTATAAACTGTATACCGATACAAGCGATACCGTCTGTTTTCTCAATGGAAGCGGGCATTTCAAATGGGCGCGCGGCGAAATGAATTTTACGGCCGGAGATACTTTCCTCGTTCAGGAATGCGGGGAATATGAAATAAACGGGGCATGCACGTTTATCGTGCTTCGGAATTAAGGAGAAAAAAATATGGTCAAATCTACATTCAGTCTGGGCGGAAAACTGCTCACGATCTTTTTGACGCTGGTTATTTTTATCGGTGCAATTGCGGGCGCACTCTTTGCGGTGTATAAAAACGTGAAAGTGCGCACACTGGCAGGCCTGATCGGACAGGAAAACTGGATTTCCGAATCCTACGACGATACCATTGAAAATTTTATCGGAAAAATTTCCCAAACGCTCAGCGGCGAGATCAGCCTGCAGACGATCGCGGACATCTCCCCCGCTCTCGGTGAAAAAATGGACGCCATTGTGGATAACCTCGAAAAAGCGGGCTTGTTTGCGGTAGACCGCAACGTCCTCTATTCGACCGCCGTCAATCAGCTGACTTCCAATCTTTCCGATCTTCTGATCATCACGGCATCGCTGAACGATTTGTCCGAAACGCTGCATTTCACGCTGCCCGACCTGGATATCATCACGGGCAGTGAAGAAAACCCGCTCAACGTCTACACCCAGGTTACGAAAGACGGCGTCATCGACAAAGCGTTTTCCATGAGTACGACCCCCTACACCTATTACACGCGCACGGAAGTATTTTTTGATACTTATACGGAAACCGTATTCGGCGCCGACGGAGAAACGGAACAAACATTCCCCATCGTATCCTGGGAAAAACGGGGGATCTATGCACTGACGGGTATCGCGGCCGACGGCAGCAATCTCACTTATAACAAAGAAAAACTTTACATCGGCAAAACGAGCGGATCGGGTTCCGTAACGTATGCGCAGCTCACGAAAAACAGCGACGCGCTGGTTTCTTTGGACGAAGCGAGCGGGAATGCGGAATTTGCCCTTGCCGAAAACGAAAAACTGTATATCCGCGCACTCGTTGAGACCGAAACTCCAGGACAATTTACAGAAGGTTATCGGGACGTAACGCCGTCGCAGCCTGTCAGAGAAGCCGATGTACCCGTGATCGCGGCAAAATATCGCTACACGCCGCTCTATGCAAAACGGGACGCCAAGCCTTCCGAAGGAGAATTTATCCAAGCGGGCGAAAGTTACTACGTACTTGCGACGGAAAAGGACGAAAACGGATACGTTGTGGATTCTGCAAACGGCGGATTTGTGATTGCGGACGAATACAGCGCCGAAACGCTTTACCGTCTTGATTACACTTATACGGAAGCGGACGCCACTGCCGCAAATGCGGAAACGCCCTTATTTATCTGCACGAACGGGATCGGCGATCTGCCCGTAACGTTTGGCATCACCGCCCTTTCCGCATTCCTGGATACGGGTTCCATGACGCTCGATTCGATGGGAGAATATTTCGGCATTTCCATGGATAACGCCATGCTCGACAGTATCAAATACGTGCCTTTGAAATACATCGCCTCTTCCATGTCTGCAGAAATAAACAATATTTATGTGGACGACGTGATCACCGTCGACGCAAATTCTCCCGCCGTCCTGCGCTATCTTGCGGGATACACTCTCAACGACGACGGTACGCTGGATAAATCCGGCCGCCGCACGATCGGAGAACTTACCAAATCACTCGACGAACTTACGATTTCTTCCGTCGTTGACGTGAACGAAAACTCCCATAAACTTTTACAGACGATCGGAAATTGGACCCTCAACGATATCGGGAACCCTGCTAAAATCGATTCCATAGCGCTCGGCGACGTTTTGACGATCGCAGACGACGGTTCCGTGCCGCGCATTCTGCAAGTACTTGCAGATGTCCCGCTCGGAGAGATCAGCGGTAAAATCAATTCCCTTGCACTGAAAGATTTCCTGGACGTATCCGGATCGAATATCCTGAGCAACCTCGCAAACTCTACCCTCGATACGCTCGCAGACGATTTGAAGAATCTTTCCGTCCAACAAATGTACGCGGACGACATCTATTCCTATTACACGGTCGAAACGACGGATTCTTCCGACCGCTTTACGCAATTACAGCAAATCTACGGCGCCGCAAATCTCTATATCCTGCAGGGCAGCGAATACGTTGCAGCTACGGCAGAAAACTTCTCCGGCGTCATGCTTTACAGCCCCTACCTTCGTCTAGACAGCACGGAAAACTATCAGAACGTTCCGCTTTATGTCTGCAAAGACGGCAGCATTACAACGGCAACCATGGCAAATCAATGGAAACTTTCCGATAAGAATTTCGATTCTCTGCTCGGTAAAACGCTGTACTTTAAATCCGAACAGGACGGCAAGATCTCCTATTCTGTCGCCGTCGAAAACGTGCAACAAGCGGATCTGAACAAAACATTTGCGACCGATACTCTCTGGTACTGGGACAGCAACGGCGAAAAGATAACAGAAGTCTCCTTGATTACGGCAGGCCTTGCGGCAGATGAAACGAACAACCTTTTGACCCGCCTGTCTTATGTCGGAACTTACTCGGCGGGCGCAACGTTCGAACAGGGAAACCTGTATTATTACGATACGGCAAAAGAACTTTGGATCAACGTACCGCTGCAATCGACGGCAGACGAAACAGGAAAGATCATATATTCCGTTTCAGAATCGGACAAAATCGCAGAAGGAACAGCACTCTATACGTACGGAACCGTGCGCGGAGTCTGGAAATATCTGCTGACAAAAGACGGTGCGGAAATCAACTGCAGCATTCAGGAGATCGGCTCCCTTGTTTCCAACGTGCAAGAGAATATCAACGCCCTGACGCTCAAAGAACTGTACGAGGACGGGATGGTAACCATTTCGGATCCGTCCGTTCTGAACGAGAAGATCCCTTATGAAATCATCTACGGGGAAAACGCCGCAGTCTGGAAAGAAAATTTCGGCGGCGCGGAGACCATCGGAGAACTGCGCATGAACGATCTTCTGAACCTGACACTTGCCATGATCTCCAAATTCAAGGATTTGGGCGGTATTTTAGGCTGACCTCTTTTGTTCACATTGATCTTTAAAAAACAAAGCGCGCGGCTTTTGCCGCGCGCTTTTATCTTTCGGAAAAAAAGCGGCGCGGGCAGACAAAAATTACTTTTATCCGCGCGCGTAATTTTAAAAGCGCGCATAAAAAAGATTGACTTGTCCGATAAAATGCAGTATAATAAATAATGCGCAAATAAAAAGCGCAAACCTTGCGTATCCAAGCGATACGCCGAATAAGACCGGGAGGTGAAATCAATGAAATACGAGATGCTTTATCTGATCGACACGTCGATCGCGGAAGAAGCACGCGAAGCGCTGATCACCAAATTCGAAGACATTGTCAAGAATCTGGGCGGCACTGTAGTTTCGACGGACAAGTGGGGCGTTAAAAAGACCGCTTATCCCATCAACTACAAATCCGAAGCGTTTTATGTGCTGATGACGTTCGAAGCGGACGGCAGCGCTATCAAAGAGCTCGACCGCATCGCTGGCATTACGGACGGCATTATGCGCAGAATGATCACAAAAGCAATCTGAGGACGGTAAAAGCGTATGAATAAGGTATATTTGATCGGAAACCTGACGCGCGATCCGGAACTTTCGGAAACAAACAGCGGGGTAGCCGTTTGCCGCTTCGGCATTGCAGTCTCGCGCAGATTTACGCAGGGCGGCGACGCGGAACGCCAGACCGATTTCTTTAACTGCACGGCTTGGCGCGGACTTGCGGAAAACGTTGCACGTTTTTGCAAAAAAGGAAATAAAGTTGCCGTGGCCGGAAGCATTCAGATCCGCAATTTCGAGGATAATGCCGGACAGAAACGCACTTACGTCGACATCGTTTGCGACGATGTGGAATTTTTAACGCCGAAGAGCAGCAACGCGGACAGCGACGATTACTCCGCCCCTGCTCCCGCAGCTAAGAAAAAGCCCGCCCTCGAAGCGTTTGACGACGATTCGGACATTCCGTTCTGATCGCCGCGTGCAAATCAAGACCATTCTAATTTACGGTACCCTTTCACAAGGATTGCCGTACCAAAATTTTTAAAGGAGAAGTATCATGGAAGAAAAAACCGTCAGAAAGCCCATGAAGAGAACTTCCCGCAGAAAGGTTTGCGCTTTCTGCCAGGAGAAGGTCGAAGCGATCGACTATAAAGACGTTAACCGCCTGAAAAAGTTCATTACCGAAGGCGGAAAAATTCTCCCCCGCCGTATGAGCGGTGTGTGCGCTATGCACCAGAGAGAGCTGTCCAACGCCATCAAAAGGGCGCGCATCGTAGCTCTTCTGCCTTTCAAAGGAGAGTAATTTTAAAAATATTCGCCGCAGGAAATCCTGCGGCGATTTTTTTATTCTTAAAACAGAAGACCGCAAATCAATCCATTTCTGCTCATTCCCCTATTACAGTCGGTATTATGGAAAAAAAATCAAAAATCGGTGAAAGCATAGACAAATAATTGACCTTAACTGAAGACAATGAACTTGCCGATGCAATCAAAGTAAACATTTCTGCCGCAGGCAGACGCTAAAATAATTGAAAATAATACGGTTTCGTCCGATCATTAAAATTGCCGAGCTGTTTGATCGTTCCACCAAAGGCTTTGTCGGAAGAACGGATAAAAAGCTCGATTTTCAGCAAAAAGAATCCCCGCCATTCTACCCGCAGTTTTGTAACTTATGAAACACAAAGCCATAACCCGCGGTCAACTCAACAAATACACCGCATCGGGTCATTGCATTTCTTAGATCTAAAATCGGCGCTGCCTCTCCTGTTTTATCTTTGACCGAACTTCCCGATTATCTAATTATCCCTTCGGATATTTTAGCAGGGCACAAAAATACAGATCAAAAATTTACTTTTTTCGATACAAAGACAAAAATGCCGCGGCGCGCAAATTCTTGCGCGCCGCGGCATTTTGTGTATTTAAAACCTGATTTTTTTTCGACAACATGTACTATCGCTTCCGATTTCTCCCCTTTCGCAAAGTAAGGTCCGTCGTAAAAAACTTTTTTACACGACCGCCGCAGCGAGATATCCCGAAGCAAGCAACACGGCCAAGAAAGAAAAGTTCAGAAGGAGAAATTTTCCGATGTAGCGCTTTGTTTCGCCCGGATTGACGCGGCGGAAGGTATTGAGCGTAATAAGACTGGCAAGCGAGGCGATGGGCGTACCCAATCCGCCGATATTCACCGCGATGAGCAAACGGGCATAATCCTGGGTAAACCTCGAAAGCAAAACGGACGAAGGGACATTGGAAATAAACTGACAGGAAAGCGTACCGAACGCAAGCGGATCGAGCGCGATCAGGCCGCCAAGAAAATTCTCCACTGCTGGTATGCGCGCCATATTTCCCGAAAAAACGAAAAACGCACAAAACGTCAAAAGCAGGCCGTAATCTACATGCAAAATCGATTTATAATCGAGAATCAACAGCGCAACAAATACCGCTAAAAGCCCCCAATAATAGGGAAAAACGCGAAATACGATCAGAACGGACAAAACAAACAGAGCTGCATACACCGCCGTACGCCAGACGGGAGGTGCCTTTTTCGGCTTTGACTGAACCTCCGCAGGTTCTGGTTTTACCGTCAGGCATACTCCTAAAATCAGTACAAACGCCACCGCAAACGGAATGGACATGATCGCAAAAAACTCACCCGTCGGGATCTCATAATAAGAATATAAGTAAAGGTTCTGCGGATTGCCGAACGGCGTAAGCATTCCGCCCAGATTTGCGGCAATGTTCTGCATGATAAACGTAAACGCCGCAAGCCTCTTATTTCCGCAGGATTCCAAAACAAACCAGCCGAGAGGCAAAAACGTAACCAAAGCCATATCGTTCGCCATGATCATGGAACCGAAATAAGTTACAAATACAAGCGCCAGAACGATATTCCGCATATTCTTGAACCGACGCACAATGATGTCCGCCAGCCATACAAAAAATTTGATATTCCGCAACGCCGCCACCACTGCCAACGTACAGAAAAGACAGGAAAGCGTGCGAAGATCAAAATAACCTAAATATTCTTTATCGAACGGAACGAAAAAACACGTGATCGCCGCTGCCGCCAACGCTACCAGCAAAACCACGTTTCCGCGCAATATATGCCCTGCCGTCCACAAAAAACGTTTCCCGCGCGACGGCGACTGCGTCTCTTCCTTTTCCATACTTCAACCTTCCCAACAATAACAGTATTATTATACTCACACATTTTTCATAGTCAACAAAAATTGCGGCCGCCTTCGACATTTTTCTGAAAATAATTGCCTGTTTTTCTTCCCTATGCTATAATGTTTGCACTATGAAAAACATCGTACTCAAAATCCAGGAAGGCGAACTGTTCCGCTTCTGCAACGGAGAGGATCGCCAGCAACTGATCATAGGCAGCAAACGCACGGCCGATATTGTCATAAAATCACCGTACGTACAGCCGGAACAAGTACGCATTCTGTGTAAAAACGGCGTTTGGTATGCGGAAGACCTTTCCGAGCCCGACTGCAAGTGCTCCGTCCTTCTCGGCAAAAAAGCCTTTAAAAAACCTGTTCTCAGGCTTGACGCCCCACTTACCCTGTATCGCGCGGGAGAAAAGAAAAACGCGCCCATCGCTGAGATCTCCGTCGTAAAACAAATTCGCCCGCAAAAAGGCGGTTCGGGGTTCGATCTGACAAAAAAAACAGTAACGACCGTAGGAAGCGGCGAAAAATGCGACATCCGCTCGCAAAACCCTCTCGTTTCCGAGCGGCACTTTTTTATCGTCTACGACGGTGAAAATTGCTTCATTGAAGACGCCCACAGTCTGCGCGGTACATACGTCAACAACCGCAAAATCAAACGGAGCAAATTAAACGATTACGACCGTATCTCTATTCCCGGTGCGGCATATATCTTTTTCCGCAACAAACTGCTCTACTCCACTGCGGCAGGCGGCATACGCATCGACGCCGCCGATATCTGCAAGGAGGTTCAGGACAGGAACTCACGCGGAAAAATTTCGCTGGTTACACACGTTTCCTTCCGCATCGGCGCCGGAGATTTTGTCGCCGTCGTCGGCGGGAGCGGTGCAGGTAAATCCACTATGCTCGATTGCATCAACGGAATGCGTCCCGCTACCGGCGGCAAAATCTATTATGATACCAACGATTATTATGAAAATATGAACTCCTATAAGGGTGTGATCGGATATGTGCCGCAAAAAGATATCATGCACGACGATCTTACCGTCGGCGCTGCGCTTCGCTATACGGCGCAGCTGCGCACCCGCGCCGATATTTCGCCGCAGGAACTCAAAGAACGCGTACAGTCTGCCATTGCGGACGTGCGCCTGCAGGGAAAAGAAAACCTGCGCATCAGCGCGCTTTCCGGAGGTCAGAAAAAACGCGTTTCCATTGCCATGGAACTTTTGTCCGACCCCAAAGTTATTTTCCTCGACGAACCGACCAGCGGGCTCTCCCCCGATCTTGACCTGGAGATGATGGAACTTTTGAAAGATCTTTCACGCAAAGGCCGCACGATCGTCGTCATCACGCATGCCATGGAAAACCTCGACAAATGCGACCGAGTCGCTTTCCTGGGCAGAGGCGGAAGATTGTGCTATTATGGAGAATCCGCAGGCGCGTTCCGCTGGTTCAACCGCCGCTCCTACTCCAAAATTTTTGCGGCGCTGTCCGATGAAGAGATCAGCGAACAATTCGCGAAAAAATACCGCCGCAGCGACGATTACAAAAAACTGTACGCCGACTTCTGCGAAGAATACGGCCCCGGCTGTATTCTCCCTCCCGAGCAGGCCGAACCTGACACCGCCGCATGGGAAAAGCCGCCGCGCCCCCTCACAAAAAAACGTCTGCGCCTGCATTCCGTTTCATCCGAAACCGCGCCCGAAAGCCAACGTAACGAATCCGACGAAAACGGGCCCGACAGCAAAGAGGAAAATGCCGCAAGCGGGAAATCCCGACGCAGCGCCGCAACGCCCGTTTTAAAGGAGAAAACACAATGAAAAAATTCAGACGGCGTTCGGCCCGCATGAACATGATGCACTTCCGCGTCCTTTCCAAGCGCTATTTCCGACAAATCTTTACCAATTTATCAACGCTTTTGCCGCTGATTCTGGAAGCCCCCGTCATGCTTATCATCCTGTTCATTACCTGCAAAGAAGACGCCTTCACGACAAAAGATATCACCCAGGCAAACCTGATCGCTTTCATGCTGATCGTTATGGCGGCATTCATGGGACTTCTCAACAGCTACCGCGAGATCTGCAAAGAACGCGAAATTCTATCCCGAGAAGTGTACGGCGGATTGGATATTCCCGCCTATGTGCTTTCCAAAATGCTCGTTCTGTCCGTGATCGGGATCGTACAATGCGCCATCCTGTTCGGCGGAAGCTTGACTTTTATCAACTTTGCTTTTGCAAAACCTCTGCCCGATTTTCTGCTCTGCTTCGCCGCCATGGTCCTCACCAATATTTCCGTTACGGCACTCGGGCTTCTCATTTCCGCGGTCTTGAAAAAATCGGAAAGCGCCGTCCTGCCCGTACTTATGATCATCATCATGCAGGTCGTCTTCTGCGACTGTCTGATTTCCCTCGACGGCGGCGCAGAAATTCTTCGCTATATCACACCTTCTGCCTGGGGCATTGCCGTTTTCGGCAAAGTATGCGGGCTCAACGGCTGGTATCCCGGCATCGTCAGCAAGGATCTGTATGACTTGAACGCATTCCTTTCTCTCGGTATCCTTGCCGCGTTTGCTTTCCTGTTTATTACTCTAACAATCGTCATTCTCCGCCGCGCTTACCGCCAGAAAGACTGACATCTTTTAAAATTTTTTCAACCCCGATATACGATCACAGACAATATGGAGATTTTTTATGGAAAACATTCCCGGAGATCCTTTTTTGTTATTGAGTTTTCTGAATACGAAACTGCGCGATTTTTATCCGTCTCTCGACCATCTTTGCAATGATCTTGCCCTGAATAAGACGGAAATTTTGCAAAAAATGCAGGAGATCGGCTATTCTTACGACAATAAACGCAACCAATTTGTCTGAAACAGCCTTCCCGATCTGAATTCTCCTTCATCGAGATTTTTTTCATCGGAAACGTCCTTTGTGCGCGTTTACGACGTTCAACACGGACAAATAAACCGTAATGATGATATCATTGCGGTTTATTTTTTTCAGAAAAGAGGCCATCCTTTTTGCCGTTTCAAAAGCGTACCGTCCGATTATTTTTTTAAAAACCCGCAGACAATTTGCAGACGAAAAACCAGCCGCGGCGGGCAAGATTTGCCCGCCGCGGCTGGTTTTTCTGTTTCTATTGTTCGTCTTCTTTGTTTTTTTCTTTTTCGTTCCCGTCGCTCTGTCCGCGCAAAATTTCGCACGCATTTTCGGCAGACGTATCCGCGTTATTATGCGACACCGTGCCCGTCGACGCGCTGGAACTTTCGGATTTCTCCTTTTTCGGCGGATAAACCGCAAACTTTTCTGCGACATCCGGTTTGCTATAAAAGAGCAGCCATACAAAATACACGATGGCGGCTATACCTACGACCGCCGTCAGCAATATTTCCTGCCAGCACCAAACATCCGAAAAAGCGCCGAATCCCAAACCGCGGACGTTGGAAATTATGTTTCCGCAAAAATTGAACGCCGCATGGATGAAAGCGCAGGTAAAGACGCCCGCGCCGCGGAACATACAAATGGCAAGCATACTGCCGATCAGAAAAGAATACCCCACTTGTAAAAATACACCGCCCGAAAATCCGCCCAGCAAATTTACAAGATGCAGGCACCCGAACATCGCGCTGGACACGATGACAGCAATAAACCGCCCCTTTTTCCCTGTACCCGTTTTTCCGAGCACAAAGGGGAAAATCACGCCGCGGAACGCCGTTTCTTCAAACAGTCCGACGCCGATACATTCGATCGCAAACGCAAAAAAGTACAGTCCGCTCCCCGTTAAAAACGCAGAACCGTTCGAAAGCGCTATAATGGGCAGATTATTTACCGCCACAATCAGCGCAGGGATTGCAAACAACAGAGCTTTCCTTTCCCCTTTTTGCACAAAAAACACATGACGGATGCCCATTTCCAGCGCAAGAACAATCATGATCGCGGCAAAAAGAATGCGCACAAGTCCCAACCCCAGCATTTGAGACAGCATATGATCTTTTGTGAAGAGATCACCCATCCATTGTGTGGGAAACAAGACAAATCCCGCCGTCAAAAGATACAGGATCGCCGCGCTTTCACCGGGCGTCTTTCGCATGTACAGCATTTTCGCTTGCATTGGCATCCTTCCTTTCCCTCTTTGTAAAATGCCGCCGGCAGGGCCGGCGGCATCTGCTTTTACCGCAATAAAAATTCGTCAGTCTTTCAGTATATATGCAGCACCGAATGCGCCTTCATCCACATGAATACTCAATACAGGTCCTGCCACGCGTTGATGAATATAAACGGAGGGCAGACGCTGTTTCAGCATCTGTGTGAATTCGGATACGTCCGTATCCTCTCCGCAACGGCAGACGATCAGCCTGCGCGTATTTTCGGGGACCAGCGAAACCATTTCTTCCAGCCGCTCGCGCACACCGCGCGCATTGCCTTTAAAAATAATTTTGCTTTTCAGTTCAAAAACAGGGCGCAGGTTCAAAGTCGTTTTGGCTTTGGCGTTGTTCAGCCTGCCTCCAAACAAAAGTCTGTCCAGCGACTCGACCGTAAATACCATTCCGATCTTCTTTTTCAGCCCTTCCAGGTGCTGCGCGATCTCTTCGAAAGACAGCCCGCATTTGACCATGTTGACCGCTTCGTCCACTAAAAGATGCATTCCCGCTCCGATGGTCGCCGAATCGATCACACGGATACGCCCGCCGACCTGTCCCGCCGCAAAGCACGCCGAAGAATAAGTACCCGAAAGCGCACTCGAAAGCACAATACAGATCACTTCGTATCCGCTCTCTGCCAACGATGAAAACGTGCGGATAAAATGGTTCAACGTCGGCTGCGCTGTCTTGCAGGGACTGAGCTGCTTCATCATCTGCATATAATTTCCGTTGTGTCCGGCAGTATACTCTTCGTAAAAATTCGGCCCGAGCTGGTAATTGAGCGGTACCACACTCAATACGCCGCGGCTGGATATCTCCTCCGCCGAATACCCTACGGACGAATCGGTTACGATGGCGATCATATTTTCCTCCTTGTCTGCTCGATTTGTATGCAGACTGCAGACTTGGGCTTGCGCCCGTTTATTTAGCACTGTTTCTTTTCCCATTAAAATTTACGGAATCTTTCATAACGCGCTTTTACCAATTCTTCTGCGGGTATTTTCGATTTTTCCGCAAAAAACTGCGCCGCGTCTTTTTTCAGCCCTTCAAAGAACTCATCGGAAAATCCCTTTTCCTCGATAACTCTCTCTACCGCATGCAAGGAAAGAAGATCCTGCGCCGTCAGCTTCAGGCACTCGCTCGCCTGCGCCACTTTTGCGCTGTCTTTCCACAAAATCGACGCACAGCCTTCGGGCGAAATCACAGAGTATGTCGACGTTTCCGTGATCCAGACTTCATCGGCTGCCGAAAGCCCGAGCGCTCCGCCGCTGCCGCCTTCTCCGATGACAACGGTAAGCGTCGGCGTTTTCAGACGGATCATGTCCATAATAGACATTGCGATCGCTTCACTCTGGCCGCGTTCTTCCGCACCGATCCCGCAATACGCGCCCGACGTATCCACCAGGCACAACACGGGACGGTGAAACTTTTCCGCTTCCTTCATCAGACGCACAGCTTTCCGATATCCTTCCGGATGCGCACACCCGAAATTGTGCTCGATCTTGCTGTTCGTATCTTCTCCCTTTTCGATCCCGATCACGGTAACCGGCTTTCCGCAGATATACCCTACGCCGCCGATGATCGCTGCATCGTCCGAAAAACGGCGGTCGCCATGCAATTCAATAAACCCTTCCACCAGTTTTCCGATGTATTTGACCGCCGTGGGTCTGCCCTTTTCGCGGCTCTTCAAAACAATTTCGTACGCGTTCATGATCAGGCCTCCGCACAGTGCAGCTTCAATAGCGCCGCCAGCTTTTCTTTCATTTCTTTACGTTCCACGATCAGATCGACAAATCCTTTCTTCTGCAAAAACTCCGAACGCTGAAACCCTTCGGGCAGTTTCTGGCGAATGGTCTGTTCGATCACGCGCGGCCCCGCAAATCCGATCAATGCACCCTTTTCCGCCATGATGATGTCCGATTCAAACGCAAACGATGCGGAAACGCCGCCCGTCGTCGGGTCGGTAAGCACCGAAATATACAAGAGCCCCGCTTCGCTGTGTCTGGCAACGGCCGCAGACGTTTTTGCCATCTGCATGAGCGATATGATCCCTTCCTGCATGCGCGCGCCGCCGCTCAATACGAACCCGACCACGGGAAGTTTCTTTTCCGTTGCGTATTCGAACGTTTTTGTGATCTTTTCGCCGACCGTGTGCCCCATGCTTCCCATCATGAACCGATAATCCATCGAAAACACGGCGCACTTCACACCGCCGATCTCCGCTTCGCCGCACACCGCGCCGTCCTGTTCGCCCGTCTTTTCCCGCAAAGACTCCAGTTTCTCGGAATATCCCGGAAAATCCAGTATATTTCCGCCCGTCTCTTCGGCAAACAATTCGCGGAACGTGTCCGTACACATAGCGATCCGATCGCGCGCGCTGAGTTTTTTATAATGTCCGCATTTCGGGCATACCCCGAAATTTTCACGCATCTCATCCGAAAGGATGATCTTTCCGCATTTCTCGCACTTTTCCGCCAATTTGTCCGGTATAGCCGCTTCCGCTACCTTCTGCGGCTCGGAATCTTCCGTCCCTTCCAGCGCATTCTTCGGTTTTTTGAAGAAAAATTTCTTTAAATCCTCAAAGTTCACTTGTTCTCTCCTTCCGACACCGTGTCTTACGGACATACGTCCGCCACGACAAATTCCGTTCCGCCGCTCTCCCCTTTCCGTCCTGTGCCAAGGCCGTCCGTTCTATGTATTAGGACAGCGGAAAAATCTGTTCCGTCAGTAAATTCGCAATTTTTGTTGCAATATTCATGAAAAACGTATCTCACGATTGCAGTATATTTATCATTTCTGACAGATTCAACGAATGTTTATTTATAATTTTTCAAGTATTTATCCAGAAAATTCGTGCAATACGTGCCGTCTTTGAATTCGGGCTGGGCAAGAATATCGCTGGAAAGTTCGGCATTCGTATGAACGCCGTCGATGACCAGCTCGCACAGAGCCGCCTGCATTTTGCGGATCGCTTCCGTGCGCTCACGCGCGTATACGATGAGCTTTCCGATCATGCTGTCATAATACGGGGGGATGACATAATCCTGATAAATAGCGGTATCGAACCGCACCCACGGTCCGCCGGGAATGTGCATGAATTTGATCTGCCCGCAGCTCGGACGGAAATTATTGCGCACATCTTCCGAATTGATGCGGCACTCAATGGCACAGCCGCGGAAACGGATATCTTCCTGTTTGTAAATAAATTCGATGCCCGCTGCAATACGGATCTGCCACTTGACGATATCGATACCCGTAACGTATTCCGTAACGGGATGTTCGACCTGCAGACGGGTATTCATTTCCATAAAATAGAAATGATTGTCTTTGTCGAGCAGAAACTCGATCGTCCCGAGGCTCGTGTAATTCACCGTTTTTGCCGCCAAAACCGCACAGCGCATCATCTCTTCGCGCACTTCGGGGCGCAGCGTTACGCAAGGGCTCTCTTCGATAAGCTTCTGATTCTTTCTCTGCATGGAACAGTCGCGCTCGCCCAGACACACGATATTGCCCTGGTTATCCGCCACGATCTGCATTTCCACATGCTTTACGTCTGTCAGATATTTTTCCAGATACACTTTGCCGTTTCCGAAAGCGCTCTTTGCTTCGCTCGACGCGGTGTGCACCGCGTTTTCAAAATCCTCTTCCTTCCAGACGATGCGGATGCCGCGTCCGCCGCCGCCTGCGCTTGCCTTCACGATCACGGGATAGCCGATCTCGCCTGCAAATTTTTTCGCCGCGGCAATGTCCGTGATCTCGTCCAACCCTGGTACGACCGGCACGCCTGCCTTCTTCATTGTGCGGCGCGCTTCGTCTTTGTCGCCCATCTTCGCGATCACCGAATAGTGCGGCCCGATAAACTTGATGTTGCACTTCTCGCAAAGCTCCGCAAAGCGCGGATTTTCACTCAAAAGTCCGTACCCCGGATGGATCGCCTGGCATCCCGTCGCGATCGCAACATCTATGATGGCAGTCATATTCAGATAACTGTCTTTGAGCAGTGCAGGACCGATACAATAACTCTCGTCCGCAAGATTCACGTGCAGAGCCTGCGCATCCGCTTCCGAATACACGGCTACGGTGCGTATTCCCATCTCGTTGCACGCGCGTATGATCCGCACGGCGATCTCGCCGCGGTTTGCAATCAATATTTTACTGAACATGGTTCCCTCACTTCAAGAATTTTTCTGCCTTAAGGCTTTCGGATACTTTTGCCCCGACGCAGGTCTGTGCCGCACCGAGACTCAGGCACCTTAGAAAATCTTGAACAGGATCTGTCCGAATTCGACCAACGCCCCGTTCTCCGCGCAGATCTCCACGATCTCCCCGTCTTCTTCCGCAACGACGTCGTTCATCAGCTTCATCGCTTCAATGATGCACAGGGTATCCCCTTTCTTCACCTTGCTGCCCACCTTGACGAACGGTTCGGCATCGGGAGAAGGCGCCGTATAAAAGATCCCGACCATCGGAGATTTGATGTCGCGGTATTTGTTATAATCTTTGATCTGCGATGTCTCCTCTTCCTGCGGTTTGCTTTCGGGCAGAGTCTGCACATACTGCACCGCCGCCGGCATCATCGGTGCCGTCGCATTCTCTAAACGGATCGAGTAATTCTCCTCTCCCGTCGTTTCAGATATTTCCATCTTCGCAAGTCCGCTTTCCTTGAACACCGCTATGATCTCGCGTAACTTTTTCTTGTCCATCCGGATTCACCTTCCTCTCTTATTTTGTAAAAATTGCGTTTATTTCCCGAAATCCGAATAAACGCAATCGCATGCTCTAAATTTTCTTGAACGCAATGCAACCGTTGTGTCCGCCGAATCCGAGCGACGTCGAAAGGGCAAAGCGAAGATCCGCCTTCACCGCCGTATTCGGCGTGATGTCCAGATCACACTCTTCGTCTTTGACGCGGTAATTTACGGTCGGAGGCACGACCCCGTCATGCAGAGCAAGCACCGACGCGATCGCTTCGATCCCGCCTGCCGCACCGAGCATGTGCCCCGTCATCGATTTTGTGGATGAAACGTGCAGCTTGTAAGCGTCCTCGCCGAATGCGCGCTTGAGCGCCGTCGTTTCCGTCTTGTCGTTGAGCGGCGTGCCTGTACCGTGCGCGTTGACATACACGTCCCTGTCCGCCTTGATACCGCCTTCTTCCGCCGCCAGTTCAATGGCTCTGGAAGATGCGATCGCTTCCGGATTGGGAGCCGTCATATGATATGCGTCGTTCGTGCAGCCGTAACCTACGACCTCCGCATAAATTTTCGCGCCGCGCGCTTTCGCATGCTCGTATTCTTCCAGCATTACCACCGCACCGCCTTCGCCCATGATAAACCCGGCACGTTCCTTATCGAAAGGTATAGACGCACGGTTCTTATCCGTGCTCTGCGACAATGCCTGGCAGGAAATGAATCCCGCAAAGCACAGCGGCGTGATCGCCGCTTCGCTGCCGCCCGCAAGCATGGCATCCGCATACCCGTGCTTAATAACGCGGTACGCTTCTCCGATGCTGTTCGTAGACGTTGCGCAAGCCGTTACGATGCCGATGTTCGGACCCTGCGCATTGTATTTGATCGCCACCGTGCCCGATGCAATGTTGGAGATCATCATCGGCACGAAAAAGGGAGAAATCCTTCCCGGTCCTTTTTCGATGAGTTTCGTATGCTCCGCGATCAGGGTATGAATGCCGCCGATGCCCGACCCGATGTACACACCGAACCGATCGGGCGCGATACTCTCCGCCGTCATGTCGCTGTCTTCGTATGCCTGCGTTGCCGCCGCAACCGCATACTGGGTGTAAAGGTCCGTTTTGCGGACCTCCCCTTTCGGCATGTACAGCGTGGGATCAAAATCCCGCACCTCGCCCGCCAGCGTGCACTTGTATTCGGATGCGTCAAATTTCGTAACCGTGTCAATGCCGCACACGCCGTTCTTCATATTTTCCCACGTTGTCTTCACATCATTGCCGAGCGGCGTTACCGCTCCCAATCCCGTAACAACAACTCTTTTATTCATAAAATCTCCTTTTCGCCCGCCTTGTACCTTTACAAAACGGACAGGATCGTTATTTTCAAATGAAACAGCGGAATTTTTATTCCGCATCACGCGCACCGCTTGCAAAGTTTTACTCGGTTTTTTGCAATCGCGGCACAAAGACGCCTCTTATCTTCTTCAAAAAGAGTTTTGCGGCGCATCGTGCAGGCTGGTTTAAAAATGGGTGTTGCCTGCGCTTTGGATGTCATAGAATTTTCCGAAAAAGCCGAAACCGCGCTTTTGGCTTTTTTCCCTCACGCCGCACGTGCGGCGCAAGCGGAATGAGTGAATGCGCGCTATTTTTTTGAACGTGAGCCCAAAACATAGCGCGCAGAGAGAAAACCGAACGCAGAGCCATAGGCGAACGTCGGGGTTTCTCTCCTCTCAAGCATTTTTCGGCATCTCTTTTGCCGAAAAATGCGCGAAGAACGTTTTATATATACATTCCTCCGTCCACTTTCAGGACAACGCCCGTGATGTAACGCGCATCGTCCGAAACGAGGAACTTCACCGCATTGGCTATATCCTGTGTTTCGCCCAGGCATCCGAGCGGGATCTGTTTGTACATCGCCTGTTTTTGTTCGTCCGTCAGAGCGTCCGTCATCGCTGTCTTGATAAAACCGGGCGCGACGGCATTCGCCGTAATATTGCGCGGCCCGAATTCTTTGGCAACCGTCTTTGTCAGACCGATGATGCCCGCTTTCGAAGCCGCATAGTTCGCCTGTCCCGCATTTCCCATCATGCCGACAACCGAACTGATCGAAACGATCCTGCCGTAACGCTTGCGCATCATGTACGGCGTTACGTGCTTGATCATGTTGAAACAGCCTTTCAGATTGATGTCGAGTACTCTGTCCCAATCCGATTCTTCCATGCGCAGGATCAGCTTGTCTGCCGTGATCCCCGCATTGTTCACCAAAATGTCGATCTTCCCGAAATCTTTCACGATCTGATCCACTACCGTCTTGACCGCGTTGAAATCGGAAACGTCGCACTTGTAATAACGCGCCGTAACGCCCGTCTGTGCGAGCGCCTCCAGCGTCTCTTTTGCCGCCGATTCATCACTGTAATCGACGATCGCAATGTCTGTATTTTCTTTGGCAAGCGTGAGCGCGATCTTTGCGCCGATCCCCCTGCCTGCACCCGTAATAAGGGCAACTCTCTTATCCATACTAACCTCTCGGGCCTTTTCAGCCTCTCGCCACCAGACCCGTCAGAACTTTTCCCGGGCCCACTTCGACAAATTCTTCCACACCGCGCGCTTTCATGTTTGCGACCGTCGCCGTAAACCGCACGGGCGAACACATCTGCATCGCCAGTGTATGCGCGAAATCACCCGCATACGGCTGTGCCGTCAGGTTCGCATACACGTCCATGCGGGGCGCGTTCCACTTCAAATTGCGCAGAAACTCTTCCAGCTTCTCCGCTTCGGGAGAAAGTTCGGGGCAATGAAACATTCCCGAAACGCGGAGTTTCATCGCTCTGCCGCCCGCAGCCTTCACTTTCGCCGTAAATTCCGTTTCCGCTTCCGCTCTGCACGCCACGACCGTCTGTTTCGCGCCGTTATAATTCGCCGGATGCTGGTTCACGCCGTCGCACAGCGCTTCCACCGCTTCGGGCGCCAGCCCGATCACCGCGATCATGCACCCAGCCACGCGCTGCGTGTACGCTTCCATCAGTTCCGCGCGCTTTACGATCGTGCGGAACGCATCTTCCTCGGAGAGAACGCCCGCAAAACAAAGCGCCGGCACTTCGCCTACCGAAAAGCCGCATACACACGCGGGAGCCCCCAGTTCTTCCTCTTTCGCGTACGCGTACGCGAGATCCGCAAGGAACATCGTCGGCTGCGTCAAAAGCGTGCGGTTGAGTTCTTCCTGCGTGCCCGAAAGCATCTTTTCCACCGTTCCGGGCCGAATGCTCTCCGCAAGATCGAACAGCTTTTTCACTTTGGGAAGGTCTTTCACGTCCGAAGCCATGCCGGGCACCTGCGCGCCCTGCCCTGCAAACAGGAAGGCTACACGTCCCATTTGACGCCCTCCATCATTTTCTCCGCCTGCGTCATGACATCGTTGACGATATCCGCCGCCGACTCTTCTTTATTCACCATGCCGGCGATCTGTCCCGCAAGGAAGCACCCCTCCTCTGCATTGCCGTCTTTCGCCGCTTTGCGCAGGGAGCCTACACCGAACTCTTCCAGCTTTTCGTCCGGATAGTTGGAATCCGCTTCCAGTTTCGCATACTGGTTGGTATACGCCGTCTTGATCGCACGGACGGGATGTCCGAGCCTTCTGCCCGTAACCATCGTCGAAATGTCTTTCGCCGCCAACACTTTCTTTTTATATTCCGCACTCACCGTGCATTCGTTCGCCACAAGGAACCGCGTACCCATCTGAACGCCGCACGCACCCAGAGCAAATGCCGCGACCATGCCTCTGCCGTCCGCAATGCCGCCCGCCGCCACGACGGGAATTTTCACCGCGTCCACGACCTGCGGCACGAGTGCCATTGTCGTCAGATCGCCGACATGTCCGCCGCTTTCGCCGCCTTCGGCGATCACCGCGTCCACGCCCGCACGCTCGACCATCTTGGCAAGCGCCGTGGAAGCTACGACGGGCAGGATCTTGATTCCCGCTTCCTTCCACATCTTCACGAACCGCGAAGGGTTGCCGGCACCTGTCGTAACGACCGGCACCTTTTCTTCCGCGACCATCTTCGCCACTTCTTCCACGTGCGGACTCATCAGCATGATATTCACGCCGAACGGCTTATCCGTCATGGAACGGCATTTATGGATCTCTTCGCGCACCCAGTCTGCGTTGGCGTTCATCGCCGAGATGATCCCCAGCCCGCCCGCATTGGAAACAGCGCTCGCCAAAGAGGCATCGGCGATCCACGCCATGCCTCCCTGAATGATCGGGTACTTGATACCCAAAAGTTTTGTAAGTTTTGTCTGCATTTTTTCGCCTGCTTACTTGTTCGCAACCGCCTCGTCGATCTTCGCGATCAGCTCGCCTACCGTGGAAAGCTGCATATTGTCTCCCAAAGAAATATCGTACGCCTCTTCGATCTGCATGACAATGTCCACTTTGTCCAAAGAATCAAAATCCAGCTCGTCAAACGTCGTTTCGGGGGTGATGTCCAGATTTTCACCCTTGCATTCGCTCAGAATTTCCTTCAATTTTTCCAACGTAGTCATAATTTTAATCTCCTTCACTGAAATTTTTTATTTTATAATAGTAATATTGTATGATCAGTCTTTATACCATTCCACGATCGCAGCCCCGCTCGTGAGTCCGCCGCCGAACGCTACAAAGAGAAGTTTGTCGCCCTTGCGGAACGTTCCCTTCTTCGCGTATTCGTCCAAAAGGACCATGATGGAAGTCGCACTCATGTTGCCGCATCCCGCAATGTTCAACAGCACTTTGCTCTTGTCTATTTTAAACTTTTTCAGGCTCGCGTCGATGATGCGCACGTTCGCCTGGTGCGGCAGATACCAATCGATATCCGCAGGCGTAAGCCCCGCTTTGGCGCAGACTTCTTCGATATTTCTGCCCATGGCGTTCACCGCGAATTTGTACACTTCGCCGCCGTCCATGTAAATGTACATTTTCTCCTGCGCGATCTGATTGTACGGACTGTTGAGCCCTTCAAAGTTCGGCATACGGATCACGCGCGAATCGGGATTTGTGGAAAGTTCGCCGGCAAGCCTGCCCTTTCCCGCCTTTACGACCATTGCACCCGTACCGTCGCCGAACAGAACACACGTCGATCTGTCCGTCCAGTCGAGAAGTTTGCTCATCGCCTCCGCAGACACGATCAGCACCGTCTTTGCTTTGCCCGACGCAATGAACGAATCCGCCACTTCCATGCAATACAGCACGCCCACACACGCCGCATTCAGATCGAATGCGGGAGCCTTGCAGCCGATCGCTTCGCCTACGATACACGCCAGCGACGGCGTATATGTGTCGCCGCGCATCGTGGCACACACGATCAGGTCTACGTCCTTTCCTTCCACGCCCGCATCTTCCAATGCCGTCTTCGCCGACTGTATCGCAAGATCGTCCAGACGCTCCGTCGAAAGCACATGGCGGCTCTTGATGCCCGTACGGGAATAGATCCACTCGTCCGACGTGTCCAGGAACTTTGCAAGATCATCGTTCGTTACGACTTTTTCGGGAAGAGCACTGCCCGTCCCTGCAATATAAAAAGACATATTCTGTCTGCCTCCGGTTATGCTATGCTGACAAAAAACAGCGCATGCGCCGTTTTCCTTCCCTTATTATAGTAAATTTGATTCAGCAAGTCAAGCCTTCTCACATAAAAGCGGAAAACCGCGACATAAGCAGCCAAAATGTTTAAAAATAAAACAAAAATTGCGTCCGTTTCACAAAAAACGGACGCATTCACGCTCTTTACGTAAAATTAAGCCTGTTTCGGAACGATCGCAAATGAAAATTCCGCGCTCGTGCAAAGCTTTCCGTTTGCTTCCAGTTTTCCTTTTGCAAAACAGAAAATGCCTTTGCGTGCAGTCAGCGCCACCGTCATCACCGCCGTATCCCCCGGCAGCAACGGATTTTTGAATTTTACATTGTTCAAGCCCGTATACATCGGCGTCTTTCCTTTGCAATCGGGCAAAAGCGCCACCGCCGTCTGCGCGATCATTTCACACTGGATCACGCCCGGTACGATCGGATTGCCCGGGAAATGTCCCTGCAGAAAAAATTCGTCCCCGCGGATCGTGTATTTCCCTACGGCTTCTCCTTTTTCGTTTATTTCCACTTCATCCAGGAGCAACATCGGCTCCCTGTGCGGAAGTATTTCCTTGATCTCTTCTCTGTTCATCTTCTTCTCCGTCCTTTCGTTTCCCTTCAGGTTACGAAACAATTCCTTCCGGTTTTTCTCTGTCTTCCGGGAAAAGCGGCCCGCTCACCACCGGCAAAACCACCGGCGCCGCCAAAGCCGTCGTCGTCAGAGTCGTAACCGCCGCACGCAGATACGGATACAATACTGCCGTGCCTGCCACTACGACCGCGCGGCGCTCTTCCTCTGTTTCCGCAGACGATTCGAATACCCCCGTAAACGTTACGTTCAGATCGAACGGCTTGGGAGAATCTTCCGTCTTTTCGATCTTTACCGTAAGCGTTATAAAGCAGAGTTTTTCATTCTCCACCGCCCTGCGCACTTTGCGCGAAAATGTAGGTTTGAGCTCCATCTTCGTCCCGTTCTGCGGGCGCACCGCATTCAGTTTAAAACTCATCTCGTCCGCACGGATCCCTTTGAGTGTAAAATCTACTTTCTGCATAAATTTCTTCTCCGCTTCGTATTTTCTGCGCAACCTCGGCCGCACCGCAGAAATTTCCCTGAATGCGCTCTGTGTTTGCACTTAATATTATACTTTCCCCCGCCCGATTTGTCAACATTTCGCCCGAAAAAGTTTGATTTTTCCGTCAAATTACAACCTTTCTTTAAAATGCGTTTCTCATTATTCCCCGCAATTTCCGCCGATGTTTTCCCAAGCGAACACGATCTTCCCATATCTGAAAAAGAGCGATACACAACAGGTATCGCTCTTTTTCGTGCGCCGCAGCATATTCGACTGCGCCTTTCGTTCGCCGCCGAAGTTTCGGCGGTGTTTTTATTTTTGTATCCTGCCCGATCACAGCAGCGACATGCCGCGATCCGTTTCCGTTACGATGCGTATTTCTGCCGTTTCGCCGGTCATCGCGTCGATATAGGCAAAATACAATCTTCCGCCGTATTCTCCGCGCACTTCATAGACAAGACGTTCTTCCCCGTCTACAGGTATGATCGCCCTGCTGACACCGTGCAGATCCATCTTTGCCGCCGCGTTGCGCTCGATCCGCTCCATCGGAACTTTCGCCTGTCCGATTTTACGCTCGCAATGATTTTTCAGATACAGATGCGCGTCCGTTCCCGTAACCACGCCGCGCTCCGCGCAAACTTTCACCATGACGCGGTCGGGATAGATCAGAACGCCGTCCTGCTCGTATACAAACGTGATACAGCACTCGCCGCCCGCTTCACTCACAAATACGGGCCGCAGATTTTCATAACCGCACTTTTCCAGGAACTTGCGCGCAATATGCGTGCAGTGCTTTGCATCAAAATTTTCGGTGCCGCACTGTTCATAACTTTCAAACATCGCCAAAAGTCCGCCCTGCTCCGTGATCTGCGCATAATACGATCTGCCTGCGTCGTCCGTAAATTCAAACGTATATGACGCGTACGATCCTTCCGTTTTACCTGTGCAGCGCATTTCGCGCACCTGATAATCGGAAAAATATTCATTTGCCAATTCCGTCGCACGTTCCTCGGAAACCGTTTCCAGCTCGGACAGATGATCCGCCGCGCCTTTTTCCGCCAATTCGCCGCGCACCGTTTCGTTCATTTCTCCGATGCCCGCCGTCAGACGTTCAAAATTGACCGCAAAATCTCCGTCCGCTGCCCACATCGCTTCCGCACTCGCCGAACCCGCGCTTTCGATCAGAGCAGGCATTGCATAACGCACCGACTCCATCGAAGTGTACAGATACTCGATGGTTTCCTCTTCCTGCGCGTTCAGCGTGCCGCCTGCCGCGACCTTATGCAGCAAAACCGACGCATAATCGCCCGCACGGTTAAAAAATGCAGTCAGTTTTGCCGCCGCATAGCTGTCTACGGGGAAATTTTCCACACACCGCTCCGCCAATCTGCTGCGTACCAGCATGTCCGCCAAAAGCTTTTGCGTTTCATAATTTCCCTGCGCAATACGGATCTTCGCAAGATCGGCATCCAGCATTTCAACCTGTTCGGACAGTTCATAAATGTTCTCCTGATATCCGTCCAGCGCCGCACTCTTCGTATTGACAAGATCGAAATACCCGACCGTAACGATCGCACCGAGCGCCAGAACCGCCACCGACAGCGATACGACCGCCGCCAGCCAGCCGCCGAATCCGGGCGTCTTCTGCGCCCGCTCTTCGCGCCTGCGCTTTTCTTCCGCCAGTTTTTCTGCCTTCAGCGCACGGCGATGCATTTTTTCTTCCTCCGCGCGCATTTCGCGCTCCCGCTTTTCCTGCTGTTTTGCCGCCAGCTTTTCCGCACGGATACGCTCGCGTTCTGCCGCAGCCTCCAGCTTCGCCTGCTTCATTTCTTCCTTTTTCTGCGCTTCCTCGATCCGGCGCTGCGCGCGCATGTCTTCGCGTTCCGCCGCAGCCTCCAGCCGCTCCGAACGTTCCCGCGCCGCCGCAAGCTCTTCGTTTATTTCCATGTTTTCCGCGTCATGATCATGCATGCATCCGTTCCCGCCGCAGTTCCCCGAACACTTTTTGTTTCTTTCTCTGTCTTTCATGTTCCGTCCTCCTTAAATCGCAAACACATGCTTGCCGATCGTTATGACCGTTTCACGCGAGAAGATCCATTCGCTCGTCGCCGTTACGGGATTGTAATAATACAGGCATCCGCCCGTAGGATCCCATCCGTTCATCGCATCTTTCGCGGCATTGATCGCCGTCTGGTCGGGCGTCAGATTGATCTGTCCGTCGCTCACCGCCGTGAATGCGTGCTTTTGGTAAATCACACCCGAGATCGTATTCGGGAAATCCGAACTTCTGACGCGGTTGAGAACGACCGCTCCGACCGCTACCTGACCCGTATAACTTTCGCCGCGCGCTTCTCCGTAAATACAACGCGCCAACAGGTAAGTATCCGAATTGGTATAGCCGTTGCCGCTGCTCTGCGAACCGCCTGTATTCGCCTGCTCCATCATCCCGAGCGTTTCAAATGTCTTTTTACCCACAATTCCGTCTGCCGTCAGTCCGTTTTTGCGTTGAAAATACTTTACCGCTTCCTTTGTCTTCGGGCCGTAGATGCCGTCTACACTGCCCGTATAATACCCCCACCGACGCAGTTTGTCCTGCACGGTCTTTACATCGCTGCCGCGGCTGCCTTCTTTGAGCACCGCCGCTTCGATATCCTGTCCGTATGCCGCCGCATCTTCCAGTTTGGAAGTCTGCTGCACGGAAAACAGTACGATCGCCGCAAATGCGACAACCAGCGTGAGCGCCAGCGCGCCCGCACGAATCATTTTACTCATTCTTCCTCCTTCCTTTTTAAAAACAGATTGTTTCCGCAAAAAAAGGAGGATTTCACCTTAATTTGCGAAAAAATTTTCGATCAGTTCCAGCAATCTGGAACGATAACAGATCGTGTTACCTTTCGCTTCTCCCGAAAAACACAGAGGCGGATAGACGACACACCACCAGTTTGCTCCCGACCCCGTGCCGAGCTCGACGATCAGCGCATCGTAGATCCCCGCTTCCAGCGTAACGCCTTCATAGACACGGTCGGGAAATTCTTCCGCGCTTACCCGGGCTTTCGATTTATAAGAAAAACCGTTTGCCGCCAGCACTTCGTCGGCAACGCGCTCGATTGCCGAAAGATTTGCTTCCAGCGCCCCGATCGCCTTTTCTTTACTCTCGCACTGTGCCGCTACGGGAATCAGAAACTGAACAATGGCATCCTTTACTTTATATTTGACCGCCTGGTCTTCCGCCGAATCTGAATTCGCGCGCACGTGCATGCGAAGATACGCCGAAGTCTGCGGCTGCGTCTCCTGCATCGTAACCGCTACCGTCAGGATTAGTATGAATAAAACACCGAAAACTATACAAATTTTTTTCATGGTACGCTTCCTTTCTGATTTGTGAAACTATTATTGCCTCCCCTCCCCGCCTTTATACCTTCACGCCAAAAAAAACAGCTGCTTTTGCATTTGTCAGTCCTGCCTTTCCTCTCCGAATCTCTTGCCGCCCGATTTTCTATATGTTTGTTCTTTCCCTGTACCGTATGCCTTGGCTGAGCGCTTGCATGGCATTCAAGAGTTTTTATATGTTTGCTCTTTCCCTGTACCGTATGCCCCCCCAATAATAAAAAGCCGTCAGGCCGCTCTTTTTCGGAGCGGCCTGACGGCTTTCAAAAAAATAAATACGATCATTCGAATAAATTCTTATGATAAGAATACGGCGCAGTATTCGCCGGACAGAAAAAGCGGCAGACAAAACCTGCAGTTTGTCCGCCGCCCGAAAATTCCGATGCGTCCAAAATGATGATCCCTGTTTTTTAACGGCACGGATTGTTCTGAACAAACCGAACGCCCCTATACAAGGTTTAAAATTCTCAATACAACAAGCGCGCCGTTTCGGGCAGAGTCATGACCGAACTGTTGTCCCCGCGCACGGTAAAGAATTCGTCGTGGTACGTTTTATGCGGGATCATATACACGCGTTTTCCCCGCCATTCCCCGTTGACGCTGTCGGTAAACCTGCGGTGAGACAGTATATATGCAAATAATCCGTAGTTAAGTTCCACGATCACGTTCTCATAACCTTCGGCAAAACATTTCTTGATCGCGCATTTGACCTTGAAAGCCATATACGAATCGGAAATAATATACCCCGAACCCTTACAATGCGAGCATTTTTTTGTCAGCATGGAAACGATGTCGCTCTTTACTTTCTTGCGCGTGAACTGTACGAGTCCGAGCTCGGTCATTGCCGTAACGTTGCACTTTGCGCGGTCTTCGCGCAGATGATCTTCCAGCTCTTTCACGACCGCGGCGCGGTGTTCTTCACTGACCATGTCGATGAAATCCACGACCACGATCCCGCCAAGATTTCTCAGCCGTACCTGCCGTGCGATCTCTTTCGCCGCCAAAAGATTGGTGCGAAATACCGTATCTTCCAGGCCCGATCCGCCCGTAAACTTCCCTGTATTCACATCGATCGCCGTCAGCGCTTCGGTGCGGTCAAAAATCAGATACGCCCCGTTTTCCAGCGGCACGCGCGTGCTCATCAGACGGTAAACCTGCTCTTCCAGCCCGAAAAATTCGAACATCTCGCGCTTTCCGTCATAGCGCACCAGCTTGCTCTTGCTGCGCGTACGCCGAAACGCCGCTTCCACTCTCTGGTAACTCTTGTCGTCCCCGATATAGATCTTATCCACATCCGAAAGGTCAAAATCGCGCAAAAGCCGCACATGCACGTCCGCATCGCGGTAGACAAGATCGCCCACCGAAGCATTTTTGTATGTTTCCAGCGCTTCCGCATACAGTCCGCGCAGGTACTTGACTTCCTCTTTCAGGTCGGCAAACTTTACGTTCGGCGCATTCGTGCGCATGACGATGCCGCCGTCGCCTCCCGCCAGCTTTTCCGCCTGTTTCATTAGCTGTGCGCGCAGTTCTTCATCCGTGATCTTGCGCGATACGGCGCAAAAATCCGCCAGCGGCAGCAGGATCACATTCTTGCCTACAAACGAAAGGCACATGCTCAGGCGCGCACCCTTGCTCCCGATGGGAGATTTCGCCACCTGCACCATGACTTCGTCGCCCGCCTTCACATTCAGTTGCAACGGCTGAACCGCCGCACCGGCAGCCTCCGCCGGAATATCCCCGGCATACAAATACCCGTTCTTTTCCCGCCCGAACGCCACAAAAGCTGCCTGCATCCCCTCCAGTACGTTGACGACCCGGCCCTTATAAATATTGCCGGAAATTTCGGTGGAACTGTCCGAATCGAGATGAAACTCGACAAGCTGACTGCCCTCGGTTACTGCCGCAAAGCAGTCTTCCCCGAAGTAGTCAAAATACATATTTTTTTGCATTTATAACCTTGCCGCGCCCGCAGGCGCGAAAATAAAATACCAAGAAAGGGAATACGATCATTCCTCTTATTATTTTATCACATGAAACATGCCATTGCAAGGATTATTCGAAAAAAGACGCCGAAATTTCCCGATATTGCGCAAACTTATGATGTTTTCCCGAACCTTTCCGATTTATTCTTTTTTCTCGGGACAGTTTTCACGGAAAAATTCCTCTTCGGTCGGAAGTTCATCTTCTTCCTCCCTTTCGTTTTCTTCCAGATACACCGAAACGGGAGCACGTATGTCCGCCCGTGAAACGATCTCTAAAAATTCATCCTGCGAGAGTACGCAGACCAATTCTCCGCTCTCGTCAAAGAGCAAAAGTTCGAGATATTTCCCCCGTTCGAGAAAGGATATGGCGCGTCGTACGGAACTGCTCTGCAAGAGCGCCACGCGCTTGACGGGCATGCCGCGCGCAAGCCCGCGCGAAAAATCCTGCAAGAAACGCGTATACCGTTCATCGCGCGCGCCGATCGTTCCGAACAGCACGAACAGCGCAAAAAACAAAATACTGATATTCGGACTTTGAAAACAGCTTGCGGCAAACAGCGCGCCCAACGCGCAGGATACGCCGATCCCTACGCCGAGCATGCACCTGCGCGCAAAGGTATCCCCTTTCCACTTTACAAGAAAACAACACAGGATGCGTCCGCCGTCCAGAGGATACGCAGGCAAAAGATTGACGGCGGCGAGAAACGCCGACGCGATCGCCGCGGTGTCGGTATAGGGATAGGTATCGGGAAAGAGCCACCAAAGCGCCACAAATCCCGCCGCACAGGCGGCATTGATCAAGGGGCCTGCTAGCGCCAGACGGATCTCGTCGGAAAGAGGGATCCCCTCGATATCCCCCGAAACGACCGCACCGCACGGCAAGAGCCGCAGGCGCGACAGCCTGCACCCGATGCGCGCCGCATATGCGGCATGGCCGAATTCGTGGATCACCGCCACCAGCGTATACACGAGAAACAAAAAGAGCTGTCTTTTGCACAGGAACCACAGCCCGAACAAAAGAAAAAGCGGATGCACGGAAACCGTGAACCGCTTTCTTGCGGCGTTTTCGGTTTTTGCGGCGTTTTTCCCGCCGCGGAAAAACGCCGCGAACTTTGTCATAAATTTCTGCATTTTTTCGCTTAGAGCATCTCCGCTGTTCTCACGCGCCTTTATACGTTCCAGACGATGTCGTTGTTTTCGTTGACCGTAAACGACGTGATCAGAGAACCTGCATCGTACATGGATACCGAAACGGGCACCGAACCGTCCGTAAACCCGACGGGAATGGTCGCAAAAACCGTTTCCCCGGCTTCGACGTATGCGTGCGTGAGACCTGTGATGACCGTCGAGAAAGAACTCGTATGCGAAACTTCCACCGTGTAGCCGTTTTCACCCTGCGCCACGTTCTGCACCGTGCCGCCGTACGGCGCGTACACACTGCATTCGCCCTGGAATGTCAGTACGCCCGTATCCGAAACCGTGCAGACGATCTCCGTGTCGGATACCACGGGATACAGCGTAAGCTCCGAATAAGTACGATCATCCTGTACCGCCGCGGGCGTGTCTTCCGTTACCAATCCGCGGAAAAACGTATTGATCGCACTGTTTTCCCAGAACAGGTTTGTCAGCAAAATCGTTGCACACAGCGCACAGATCGCCACAAATTCCGCGATCAGCACCTTTCCGTCCAAAAATTTCTTCCGCGGCGCTTTCGGCTCTTCTTCGCTGTACACACGCGGCTCGCCGTAATCGGTGATGTTCTCCCCTTCCGCCACATTCTCGTCATACTGCGCGTTTTCCACACGCTCGTTGACCGTTTCCACGACCTGCTCTTTCAGTTCCGTCGGCCCTTTTCTGCGCTTGCTGCGCTTTTTCGTAACATTGAGAGTATTGACGGGTATTTCGAGCATCTCTGCATAGTCGATGGTTTCGCTCATAACTCATTTCCTCCGGTTTTTGTTCGTTGTATTTGTATTGTATGCGCCTTCTTCCGCTTTCAGAACTGTTTTTCGAAATTTTTTCGTATTTGTTTGCACCTTTTTGATTTTTCCTGTATAATATAGTTAGTCGCATTTTTTCAGTCCGAAAAAGGGTGCGGCGATCCAATACAAGATAAATCTATTCGACGGGTATATAAAATATGAAAATTTCCGAACTTTTCCAAAAGAAAAAGGCGGTCTATTCCTTTGAGATCTTTCCGCCGAAACCCTCGGCAGAACTTTCCGCCGTGCAAAACACCATCGAAGAACTTTCTTTGCTGCACCCCGATTATATTTCCGTAACTTGCAGTGCGGGCGGCTCGGGAAATTCGCGCACGGGCGAGATCGCAAAGCTGGTCAGAAGCCTCGGCGTTGAACCTCTGGCGCACGTTACGTGCATCAATTCGGATAAAAATTCTGTCCGCACCGCACTCGATCTTCTGCAATCGGACGGGATCGAAAACGTACTCGCGCTCCGCGGCGACCGCATTGCAGGATCCGAAGACAGCAAAGACTTTGCGCATGCGTCCGACCTCGTCCGATTTATCCGCGAAAACGGCTACGATTTCGATATTGCGGGCGCCTGCTATCCCGAATGCCATCCCGAATGTCCGGACATTCTCACCGACATCCGCAATTTAAAGAAAAAAGTGGACGCAGGCGTTACGCACCTGAACACACAGCTGTTTTTCGACAACGAAGACTTTTACCGCTTCCGCGATATGCTTTCGCTTGCGGGCATCGACGTGCCCGTCCAGGCAGGTATCATGCCGCTTGTCAAAAAGGGACACGTCGACCGTATCATTTCCCTTTCGGGAGCCAAGATCCCCGCGAAGATTTCGCGCATGATCTCCCATTTTTACGACAAACCCGATTCGCTTATGGAAGCGGGGATCGCCTATGCCGTGGATCAGATCGTCGATCTGCTCTCGGCAGGCGTGCACGGCATACACCTCTATGTCATGAACAATCCCTATGTGGCACGCCGCATCAGCGAAAATATTTCGCAAATCCTCGGAGAAATCAATGCAAATTGACCGCGAAGAATTTTTACGTTATTTAGGATGGAAAGGACAGGAAACAGACGATACGTTCCTTCAAAAACTGGACGAAGCCGCAAAGCAATGTCTTGCTTTGGCGGCGCCGCGTTCCGTCGTACGGAAGTTTGAACTGACCGACGGTCTCGAACTTAAGGGCACCGGTTTTTTCCTTGAAGGAAAGGACATTTCCGAACACCTGAAAGGCTGCAGTGAAATCTATCTGATGGCGGCGACCGTCGGGATCGGAGTGGAACGGGAACTCATGCGCCTTACGCAAAAGAGCGCAAACGCCGCCCTTTTGTTCGATACCGCAGCAAGCTGCGCCGTCGAAAGCTATTGCGACGACGTCTGCGACGACCTGCAAAAGAACAACCCTTTCCTGCTCACCGCGCGTTTTTCCTGCGGCTACGGGGATTTCCCCCTGACTGCGCAAAAAGATATCTGCAAACTTCTGCGCACCGATTCGCAGATCGGGCTGTGCTGCGACGAAAGTTTTCTCTTGACGCCGCGCAAGTCCGTAACCGCTGTCGTCGGAATCAGCCGCATCCCCTATGTCCCCGAGAAAGCGCCCGTGCGCTGCATGCACAAGTGTTCCGCCTGCAAAAATGCGGGCTGCGCTTTCCGAAAAACGGAGTAAACCCTATGGATTTTTTAAAATTTCTTTCAGACAATATTGTCGTTTTTGACGGCGCTTTCGGCACGCTTTTGCAAAAAAAAGCGGGGAACGTAGGTACGATCCCGGAACGTCTGAACGTAGAAAGGCCTGAACTGATCGCCGAGATCTACCGTGAATACGCGCGCGCAGGCGCGGACGTGATCACTGCCAACACGTTCGGGGTGAACGAGATCAAGGTCGGTTCGGCTGCGCTTTCCGAAAAGCTCATCCGCGCCGCGATCGACCTTGCCCGCACGGAAGCGGGAAAGGATAAATTTGTGGCACTCGATATCGGCCCGACAGGGCAGCTCCTCGAACCGATGGGCAGCCTGTCTTTCGAGGGTGCATACAATGTCTTTGCGAATGTCGTCGAAGCGGGAAAAGACGGTGCAGACGTCATCCTGATCGAGACCATGGCAGACCTGCAGGAACTGCGCGCCGCGCTGTTGGCGGCAAAAGAGCACAGTGATCTGCCTGTACTCTGTTCCATGACCTTTGAAGAAAACGGCAGGACCTTCGCAGGCTGCGACCCTGTCTGTTACGCGATGACGGCGTCGCCGCTTGCGGACGCCGTGGGCGTAAACTGTTCGCTCGGCCCCGATAAACTTCTGCCCGTCGTGCGCACGATCCTTGCCAATACCGACAAGCCCGTCATCGTACAGGCCAATGCGGGGCTTCCCGATGCGGATCTTCATTACAGCATCGGCGCCGAAGAATTTGCCGCAACGTATGAAATTTTCGTGCGCGAAGGCGTGCGCATCATCGGCGGCTGCTGCGGCACGACGCCCGAATATATCGAAAAACTGCGGGCTATTGCCGACCGTTCCAAGCCTTTTCAGCCTGTCCGCGTACCCCGTTCCTGCGTCTGCAGCGCGACGAAAGCCGTCTTTGTCGACGGCGTGCGCGTGATCGGCGAGCGCATCAATCCCACCGGCAAAAAAGCGATGAAGCAGGCGCTTCTCGAAAAAAATTACGGATTTGTACGCACCCAGGCGATCGAACAGACAGACGCGGGCGCCGATATTCTCGACGTCAACGCCGGGCTTCCCGAAATCGATGAAAAGGAAACGCTCGTACGGCTTATCCGCGAAGTTCAGGCCGTCAGCGACCTGCCCGTTCAGATCGACTGCGGAAAACCCGATGCCATCGAAGCCGCCTTGCGCATTTACTGCGGCAAGGCAATCGTCAATTCGGTAAACGGCGAAGAAAAGACGCTCCGCGCCATTCTTCCCCTCGTCCGTAAATACGGCGCGGCAGTCGTGGGGCTTACCATGGATGAAAACGGACTCCCCCATACCTGCGCCCAACGCGTAAAGATCGCCGAAAAAATCATAAAAACCTGCGCCGAATACGGGATTCCCGAAGAGAATATCTATATCGATTGTCTCACTCTCACCGCCAGCGCCGAACAGGGCCAGGCAGAAGAAACTTTGCAGGCTATGCGCGAGATCAAGCAAAAATACCGCGTCAAAACCGTTCTGGGCGTGAGCAACATCTCTTTCGGGCTCCCCAATCGCCAGATCGTCAACACGGCTTTTTTGACCGCCGCCATGTTCGCAGGACTCGACTGCCCCATCATCAACCCGAATATTCCCGAAAATATGCAGGCTGTGGCGGCATATAAAGTCTTGAGCGGCGAGGACAAAAACTGCGCCGCCTATACCGAAAAATACGGCAATGTAAAAATTGCGACATCTGTTACTTCTTCCGCGGCAACAGCCTCCGCGCAGACCTCCGATGATATTTCTTATGCCATCCGAAAAGGATTGCCCGAAGCGGGTGCGATCGCGGCAAAAATGCTGCAGACGATCCCGCCCCTTGAACTCATCGACCGTTATCTGATCCCCGCCCTCAATGCGGTGGGCGACGAATACGAAAAGGGAACTCTGTTTCTGCCGCAGCTCATTTCGGCGGCGGAAAGCGCAAAGCTCTGTTTCGACGAAGTCAAAAAGCTTTTGCCCGGCGAAAACACCGAACGCGGCAGGATCGTGCTCGCAACCGTGCGCGGCGATATCCATGACATCGGTAAAAATATCGTAAAAACCGTTCTGGAAAATTACGGGTACAAAGTCATTGACCTGGGCAGGAACGTCCCGCCCGAAACGATCGTCGAAACGTGCGAACGCGAACACATTCTTCTTTGCGGACTCTCTGCGCTCATGACGACGACCGTTCCGTCCATGGAAGAAACCATTCGCCTTTTGCGTTCGCGGTGTCCCGATTGCCGCGTTATGGTGGGCGGCGCCGTGCTCAACCCCGATTACGCCAAAAAAATCGGCGCCGATTGGTACTGCAAAGACGCCAACGCCGACGTAAAAATCGCAAGATTTATCTTTGAAAACGGAGAAGAAGTACCAACTTTGCGCTGAAAACTTCCAAAAAGTAAGTTGCAGCCAAAAACGCTGCCCTTGAGCCAGTTTATGCCGACAAAAGCGGTTCCGTTTTCCGCACGAATATCGCCCCGCAATATTTGCGTTGTGCCGATACGTGCGAAACATTTCTTCAAATAAAAGGATTTTCACGAATCTTGATAAAAACTGTCCGTCTTCGGAACATAACTTCCGACGGCGGTTCAACCAAATATTTTCCGCGGACACATGCCTGCTCTCACAAAAACGGACATATGCCTGCAAAAATCAAAAAAAGGAGAACAAACATGAATACAAAACCTTATTTTGATGCATGTGTTCAAAGCATCTCGCAAATCGTACGCATCGACAGTTCGCAAGCGCCCGCCCTGCCCCATATGCCTTTCGGAAAGGGTGCGGCGGACAGTCTGAAATATTTTCTGGAGCTTGCGGCATCTTTCGGATTTGAAACGCACAACTACGACAACTATGTCGGAGACGTGATCTTCGGCGACGGCGAAGAATTCGCAATATTGGCACATTTGGACGTAGTCCCTGCCGGCAACGGCTGGACAAAAGATCCGTTCGGAGGTGAAATTGCGGACGGGAAGCTGTACGGCCGCGGCACCATGGACGATAAGGGGCCTGCCGTCATCTGTCTGTACGGGCTGAAAGCGCTCAAAGATTCCGGATTTACGCCTTTGAAAAAAATCAAACTCATCGTCGGCTGCAACGAGGAAAACGGTTGGGAATGCATGGCACATTATAAAAAAGTTGCGCACATGCCCGATTACGGTTTTACCCCCGACGCCGATTTCCCCGCCATCTATGCCGAAAAGGGGATCTTGCATTTTGAAATGCAATCCCCCGTAAAAAACGCGCCCTTTACCGCCCTGTACGGCGGCGAGCGCGCCAATATGGTCTGCGACCGCGTTTGCGCCGAAGGAGCAGACGCAAAATCGCTCCCCCTGCAAAAATACGGCATAACGGAAGAAAACGGCAATCTCATAGCCGGCGGGATTTCCGCGCACGCGTCCACGCCGGAAAAAGGCGTCAACGCGCTTGAAAAAATGCTCGCCTGCCTTTCCGAAAAGAACGCGGATATCAAGCATATTTACGACGTGCTGTTTGCCGACGTATTCGGTCTGAAAAAACTGCATGACGAGACAGGCTACCTGTCCATGTCGCCGAATACCGTGCAATACAAAGACGGAAAAGTCTGTATCGTAACGGACATCCGTTACCCTGCTACCTACACGCAGGAACAGATCTGCAAACTTTTAAATCAATTCGGCGCGCCCTATACCCTCTTGCACTGCCAGGCGCCCCTGTTTAACGACAAGAACGGATTTCTCATAACCGCCCTGCAAAAAGTATATCAAAAGCACACGGGAAAGACGGACGCCCCGCTCGCCATCGGCGGCGGAACGTATGCGCGCGCCCTCAAAAACGGGGCTGGTTTCGGACCGCAGTTCGCGGACGAACCCTCCACCATTCACCAGAAAGACGAATATATAACCCTTGAAAACGTGCAAAAACTGCTCGATATCTATACGGACGCCATCTATGAACTGACTAAATAACGAAGCAACGTACAGCATTTTTTTGCGCAAACCGTTACGCAGCGGTTTGCCGCGGGGTAACGCTGCGGCAAAAATTTTATTACAAAACCAAACAGGACAGCCTGCATACCATTTGCAGGCTGTCCTGTTTTTGTATTGTATTTTGAAAATTCTTCCGCACCCGAAAACAATTTGCAGCTTGTCCCGCAAAAGCAAAAAGGCGGAAAGATCATCGTCTCTCCGTCTTTTACAATATTTCCGTCCTCTGTGATACTTTTATATACAGGTGCGCAGTTTCTTCGTAAAGATATACACCATTCACGCGCGTTGCATCGCATATATTGCGGCATCAGCAGATATGCCCCTGTCAGGCGTTTTTTTATTCAGGTATTTTCCGTCGTTTCCTGCCCGATCTCTACGTTCGCGGCAGACGGGCGGTTTTTCTTTTTATCTGCTTTTCTTCTCTTCTTTTTTAAATTTGACGCGTCCGCACAAGCGCATTCCTGCAATACCGACGCATTCTCCGCCTGTTCATTGTATGCAACGGGCCTGCCGTAATAACTTTTCCCTGCTTCGCTCATAACAGCGAAAACCTTTTCACTCAATTTTCTTGCCTGTTCCCGCGGCGTCCCCTCTTTTTCCGCATAAACGGCGGGAAGTATGTGCAGAATCAGTTTTTTCTGCATATGAAACAATTTCCGCAGTTTTGTTTCCCTAAATTCTATAAAAAGCGGAAGCACAGGCACATCAAACTTGACCGCATAATGAAATGCACCCTGTTTGAACGGCCGCAGCTTTTCATACCTCGGCCACAGCGCATGTTCCGGATAAAAGTTTACGATCTTTCCGTGCGCCGTGAGCATACCGATCGCGTCCTGCAGTTTTTTCATGTCCGCAAACGTCGTACCGACAGGCAAAAATCCGCCCGACTTAAAAATGCGGCCCGCCCATCCGCGCTTTATAAGATAGTATGAACCCGTATTGAAAACACGAAACGAACCCAATGCGTTTTTCACCAAAAGCGTATCCAGCGTATGCACATGATTGCATACCGAAATAGCTCCTTTCCCCTTCAGTGCACGCAGATTTTTTCGTCCCTTCACCCGTGCACCCAACGAAAACCAAGTGATCACGGGTCCGAATATTTTTACTACCGTCAAAAGCCAGCACCGACGAAACCGCTCCCCAAATTTTACGGGAAGATAATTGAAATTCCCGTCGATCGGCAGCGCATCAAATGTGCGATGCTCCTCATTCATATCTACGTCGTACTGTCCCTTGCTCTCTAATTCCGCTTGTCTTTTGCGTAAGTCCCTTTTTGTCATATTTCTTACCAAAAGTAATATTATTTTATTACAATTATAGCATACCACAACCGGGAAAGCAATATTCACGCCAGGCTTTTTTGTGAATTTCGGAATAATTTCACAAATTTTCCATTTCGTCGAGCGTCAGCAGAAAACCGGGTATAAATTGTTCCATAAAATATTTGAGACAGGGCATGTCTTTGGCTTTCAGCTCTGCTTCGATGCTTTCTTTTGCGCGTTTGAATTCCGCATTCCCGCTTTTGAGTTCTTCCAGGCACTTTACATATGCGGAAAGTTTATCCGCAGCCTTGACCAGCTTATATTCATAGCTGTCCGCATCCGCCTTCACATACCCCGCGATCCCTTTGCGTACCGGTTCGGGAAGCATATCCAGCAGCTTATCCGCCGCCCGATCTTCGAGCTGCTTATAGGCTCCGTGGATCTCCGCATTGAAATATTTGATGGGTGTGGGAAGATCGCCCGTCATCACTTCGCTCGTCTCATGATACAGTGCATACAAGACTGTTTTCGGAATATCGGGTGCATTGTGATAAATTTCGGTATCGATCACTGCCAGCGCGTGCGCAAACATCGCCACCTGCTGGGAATGTTCCATAATATTTTCTTCGCGCGACGACCGCATCAGCGACCAACGGCGAATGTATTTCATTCTGTCCAAAAAAGCATAAAAGTTGTACATATAAATTCCCCTCGCAAAAGTTACAATTATTGTAGCACAAATCCTGTTGACTTTCAATCGAATTTGAATTATAATAATACGCGGTTTCGGAAAAGTACCCTCATAAAAATTGCGGTTTTCTTCTGTAAAGCCAGAAATATCCCAGCATTTTTTATCAGATACTCAATAACGAAAAAACAGAGAGAAAACGATATCGTTCGCAATTTTGCAACGCCTATCGGTTTGTCCATCCGATCACGAAATTTTCTTTTGCCTTCGCAAAAGAAAATTTGTGAATACAATATATCCGCCGGGGGTGCTGTAAAAAGCTGAGATTATACCCTTTGAACCGGACAAGATAATCCTTGAACGGAAGTTGCAAAGACGCTATAACGGCACGCCCTTTCGGGGCGTGTTTTATTTTTGACCGTCGTCGGCGGAAAATCACAGGAGGTTTTTTATGTTTCTCAATTTACTTCTCGAAGTGAGCGAACAGACAACCGATCTGGTGCAATACATCGCCATCGGTGCGGTCGCCCTTCTTGCGATCATCGTGCTCGCCGTCTGCCTTGCAACCCGCGGCAAACAGTTCGACACGAAAGCGCTCGCTTATGCTGCCGTGTGCCTTGCAACTTCGTTTGTGCTTTCCTTCATCAAGGTCTCGCCCGTTATGTACGGCGGTTCGATCACGCTTGCCAGCTGGGTACCCGTGCTCCTCTACGCCTATGCGTTCGGTGCTCCGCGCGGATTTTTGGTCGGAATCATCTTCGGCGTGCTCAACTTTATTTCCGGGCCTTATATCCTGACGCCGTTCACTTTCGTACTCGATTACATCCTCGCTTTCGCCATGGTCGGACTGATGGGATTTGCGCGTAAATTTACGCGTTCTACGCTTGCCAACGTACTGATCGGCACAACGATCGCAGTGTTGGCTCGCTTTGTGATGCATCTGTTCTCCGGAATGATCTATTTCGCGGAAGACGCGATCTGGGTCGATTTGCCTACTCCCAACGCGTTTGTGTACTCGTTGATTTACCAACTTGTCTATGTCATTCCCGACGGCGCTATCTGCGCAATCGTTTTCGTCCTTCTTGCAAAAACCGGCACGTTGGATACCCTTCTGCATATGCTGCGCCCGAGCGTTTTCCCTGCAGCCAAAGCGAAAAACGCTGTCGCAGATACAAATGCAAACGCTGAGATCGCGGCAACGGAATCCGCTCCCGCAACAAAAGAAAAAGATCAACAAAACAAATAAAATCAGCTTACCGAAAACAAAGGGCCGCGGCAAATCTGCCGCGGGTCTTTTGTTTTTTTAGAATTGATCAAAATCCAAAATGACGATCGTTTAAAAATACAGCGAAACGCTCAAAATTCGTTGCTCTCGCCGTAGCCGTATTCCTTCAGAAGGTTTGCCTTATCGCGCCAGTCGTCCTTAACTTTCACATACGCCGTCAAAAACACCTTACTGCCCAGAAATTCTTCCATGCTCTTGCGCGCAAACGAAAGCGTTTCTTTAAGAGCTTTGCCCTGCTTTCCGATCAAAATCGCTTTGTGGTTTGCCTTTTCGCAGATGATATCCAAGTCGATGTCGTAAATGTTGCCCGTGTCGCGCTTTTTGAAAGTGTTGACGAGAATCGCCACGCCGTGCGGGATCTCTTTATCGTATTTGAGCAAAATCTTTTCGCGCATGATCTCCGCGATCATAAATTTTTCGCTCTTGTCCGAAAGTACGTTTTCAGGGAATAACGGCTCCCCTTCGGGCAATTTTTCCTTGATCGCCTCTTTCAGCTTTGCAATATTTTTTCCTTTCCGCGCCGATACGGGCACGATATCGCATTCGATCCCCTCTTCAAACAGACGCTTTACGTCCGACGGGATCTGTTCTTCGGGCATGATGTCCGTCTTGGTATAAGCGATCATCATCGGAATGCCGAACGAAAGATAATGTTTCATCAGCTCCACGTCCGAATCGCTCACTCCTTTATGTCCGTCGTGCACATACAAAATCAGTTCCACGTCCTTTGCGGACTGTTCCGCCGTGCGCATCATCATGTCCGAAAGCGCCGTTTTGGATTTGTAGATCCCCGGCGTATCAACAAAGGCGATCTGCGCATTATCCTCGTTCAGAACACCTAAGATCCGATCGCGCGTTGTCTGCGGCTTAGGCGAAACGATCGCCACCTTCTCGCCTACCAACACATTCACAAGCGTGCTTTTGCCCGCATTCGCTTTGCCGATCACGGCAACAAATCCGCACTTCATGCTTTTTTCTCCTGTTCGCCCGCATCGCGCGGAATATCCATATCCGAGAGAACTCTCTCTTCCCTCGCGCGCATCTGCGCTTTCTCTTCTTCCGTTTCGTGATCGTAACCGAGCAGATGGCACAGTCCGTGCACCGCAAGATAATACAGTTCCCTGCGCAGGGAATGTCCGTATTCTTCCGCCTGCTGCGCCGCCCTCTCGCGGCAGATCACGATACTGCCTAAAAACAGATTTCCGTCTTCGTCCGTATCGAACGGGAAATCCTCTTTTCGGATCGGCTTTTCAAGGATCCCGTCCAGATTCGGAAAACTCAGCACATCCGTAACGGCATCCTTGCCGCGCGTCTCGGCATTGAGTTTGCGGATCCCTTCTTCGTCCGTGAACACGAGTTCCACCGCCAGCGGAACATCCGCGTCCACGCCCTGCAGGCCGTATTTTTCCAGCAAAGAGGTATCAAATCCCTCTTCTTCACATTCTATGACAAGTTCAGGCATTTTCTTTATCTTCCTCGTTTTTTCGGTTGAGTTTCAGCTTCGGGTACTGCACGCGGCTGTGATAGACACCCGTCAGACAGCTCACGATCGTCTCTTTGATGACCGTCAGATCTTTCATCGTCAGATCGCATTCGTCGAACTGATCGAGATCCATGCGCTCTTCGATAATGTCGCGCACCGCACCTTCCACCTTTTCGGGCGAACGGTCCGGAAGCGTTCTGGAAATTGCTTCGCTCGCGTCTGCGATCATGATGATCGCCGCGATCTTCGTCTGCGGTTTGGGTCCGCCGTACGAAAATTCTTCGATGTTCACTTCGCCGTCCGACATCTTCAGCGCTTTCGCGTAAAAATACTTGATCGGCATCGTTCCGTGATGCTGTACCGCAATATCCGCCAAAATTTTGGGCAGACGTTTGCTTAAAATCAGTTCATAACCGTCTTTTGCATGCGACCGTATGATATCCACGGAAAGCTCGGGAGACAACTCGTTGTGCGGGTTATACCCCGTCTGATTTTCCGTAAAATATTCAGGCTGGCGCAGCTTTCCGACATCGTGGTAATACGCCGCCGCACGCGCAAGCGCCGTATCCTCTCCGAGAGCGATCGCGCACGCCTCCGCCAGGTGCGCCACAACGATCGAATGGTTGAACGTACCCATCGCCCGCTCTTTCATCTCGCGCATGAGCGGCGCGTCGCGGTCGGTCAGTTCCCGCAGCCTGTAATCGGTAATGCGGTTGAACAGCGTTTCATATACAGGAAGAAGCGCCATGAACAACACCGACGAAAGAACGCCTGCTTCCAGCCCGTACAGCAACAGATATACGACCCCGATCCCGCGGTTAAACTCCAGACATGCAACCATTACAAGGATCGGTATGCTCACCGCAAAACCCGTCAGGAAAGAACGAAGACGCGTTTTGACCTTGCTCCCCACAAATATCCCGACCATGCCCGCCGAAAAAGTCAGCAAAGGCGTGGAGCTGAGCGCCGTTCCGTATTGCTCGATGTTCGAAAAATTGGAAAAGCGATCGATCGAAAACATCATCAGCGCAAAGATCACGTTGAGAAAAATCGCGTCCCTGCGGCTCAAAAGCATCAGCGCCAAAAGCGCCAGCAATGCGATCGGCCGCGAATAAATATTGAAAAAGTATCCGAAAAAATAACAGATCAGGATACAGACGTCCAGAAGTATGAAAATAAGCCAAATACTCTTGGGCGACGCCAAAAGCGTTTTGTCTTCAAATACGTAATAAAAATAAATGGTCAGAACGAGCAAAAATACGCTCGCCAACAGGTAGATCACCGTGTTGTAATTCTCGGCAACATAATCGCGGAACGACTGCGCCTGACCCTGCGTGTCCATCCACAGAAACAGAACGACCATGCAGACCAAAATCAGGTAGTTCAGCAGAAATACCAGTACGCTCGTTACACATTCGGTCTTGCCGAACGTTTTCACTTCGGAAGGATCGGCGTATCTCATTTTCTACCTCCCGCATTCTCGTGCCGCTGGCTTTCTTTCTCGTATGCACGCACGATCTGCATCACCAGCGGATGCCGCACGACGTCTTTCGCCGTCAGCGTTACCGTCTCTATCCCTTCTATGTTTTTCAGGATGGACACCGCTTGCTTCAACCCGCTCTTTTTCCCTTCGGGCAGATCGATCTGCGTAACATCCCCCGTGATCACCATTTTGCTCCCGTCGCCCATGCGCGTGAGAAACATCTTCATCTGTTCGCAGGTCGTATTCTGCGCTTCGTCCAGGATAATGAAAGCATTCGAAAGCGTCCTGCCGCGCATATACGCCAGCGGCGCGATCTCGATGCTCCCTTTCTCCATCAGCTTCAGATACGTTTCCATGCCGAACATTTCCTGCAACGCGTCATAGAGCGGGCGCAGATACGGATCCACCTTCGTCTGGAGATCTCCCGGCAAAAAACCGAGCTTTTCCCCCGCCTCCACCGCAGGGCGGGTCAAAATGATCTTCTCCACCTGCTTGCCCTTGAACGCGCTCACCGCCAGACATACCGCCAGATACGTTTTTCCCGTACCCGCAGGCCCTACACCGAATACTACCGTGTTCTTCTTGATCGCGTCCACGTACTTTTTCTGGCCGACCGTCTTGCATTTGATCTGCTTTCCGCGCGATGTGATCGCCACCACGCCGCTCATCACCTGCTCGATCCCTTCCAGATTTCCTTCCCGCGCCAGTTCAATGCAGTACACGATGCGGGACTTGTCCACCGCCTCGCCCGCACGGATGAGCTTTAAGATCCCTTCCAGCACCCGTGCCGCCAGCGTAACGTTGTCCTCGTCCCCCGAAAGTTTCAATAGCACGCCGTCCACCGACGCCTGTACGCCCAACTCGCGCGTTACGATATTCAGGTTTTCATCGAATGTGCCGAGCAACCTCTGCATATCGTCCAGATTGCCAGCATCGATCGTGATTTTCGTTTGCTCCATATAACCTCTGTTCCCGCATAAGATGCGGTTTTATCCCATATTCACTGCGATCCGCACCCGATAACTCAGGTGTACCGTATAAATGACTTGTTCGCCCTGCCCGATCATATCCACCGTTTCCGAAACAGGTTCCCCGCCGCAGGCAAGATACGCCGCCGCCAGCGCCCGCTGACGCTGTTCATCGCTTTCCTCTGCCGCTGTATACGAAAAATCGCCCGTACATATTATACTCGCGCGCGCGACGGCAAACGTCGGAATCTTTTCTCCGTCCTGCGTTTCCAGCCAGCCGCCCGCAAGTTCCTGCCCCGCCGCCACCGTATCGCCTTCCGAAACCAGCGCCGTACCGCGCAGCACCGCGATCTCTTCCACTACGCCCGCACAGGGACTGATCAGCGACGTTTCGCGTTCGGGAACGGGCGTTTCCGCACTTTCTTCCAGCGTAACCGTAACCGTGCACCCCGACTTTTCCACCGACGCGAAGACCACGTTCGGCAGCTGCATCATCGCCGCACGCGCCCGTTCCGCCGCTTCATCGTCGTAGACGGAATACATTCCCACACGGTTATCCGCAAGGATCTTTTTTGCCTCATCCGCATAGCGCGCCGCACTGCCCTGCACGTCAATGCGAAGGACAAACAAATTCCCCGCCGCACAAATCAGCAAAAACAGCAGCGCACCGATCACCGCGCCCGGCCGCGCAAGCAGTTTTTCTGTAATGCGTTTTAGCCCCGCGCTTTTCTTCCTTGTTACAGTATAACACGAACTGCGGAAAATTGCAAAAATTTTTTTGCTTTCTTTTGATTTTACGAGTATTTTCAGGCACCCCGCGCCGCATTTTTCCACAGAATACAGGCAAATCCCCGCCGCCGTGATCTTATCCAGCGCCGCAAGCGGCATATTCGTGCGGATCTCCAACTCCTCCAAAAACAGCGGTTTCAAGTCGAACTTCCCCCCATTTCCACTTTTTCTACCTGCCCGGTCAGTACAAGATCGCCCATTCCGTAGCGTTCGATATGCAGATCTTTCCCGAATATACGCACTTCCCCCTTTTTCAAAAGCAGCCCGATCTCTTCTTTGCTCAGATAAGAGATCCCTGCAACATTTTCAAAGCACGCGCATTTACCCGCATATACCACGAACTTTGCGCCGCCGTAAGCGACATCCGGCGATACGCCGATCGACGAAAAAATTTCTTCAAACAACCGCATTTTTTCTCCTTCCGACGCCTTTCACGCCGTTTCCGCATTTTTTGCGCCTGCCTTTGCACAATTCTTTCCGCTTTTGCTTGCGATTTTCTTCCGCGAATGCTATAATTTCCGCAGAATCTGCGTTTTCACGTTTTTTTAACGAAATCTCTGCCGCGGCATAACATTCTTTCGTTAAACTCTTTACATAATTTAAACGCCAGGTGAATGAAATGCAAACATCCCGAAAAAGAGAAAAAACCAAGGGCCTGCGACTCTTTGTCGATATTTTCTGCGGCCTTGCGTTTCTTGCAATGATCGGAATTTTTATCGGCCGCGCTGTCTCCGGCACGCTCGGCAACAGACTTGCCGTACTGATCGCAAATTCATTGTTATGGCTTTTGCCCTTTCTGTTGCGTCCGATCTTCCGCGAAAAGATCAGCGAATCTGTCTATGCGGTTTTTGCCGTTTTCACTTTTTTTGCCGCACTTCTCGGATCCGTTCTCGGATTTTATTCCAGGATCTGGTGGTATGACCTGCTCATGCACACCCTTTTCGGGTACCTGGGCGGCATCATCGGGCTGTTTTTCGCGTGCAAACTCTCGGATATAAACAAATTAAAACCTGCGTTCGTCATGCTCGTCTGCTTTGCCGTTTCCATGATGTTCGGGGCGCTTTGGGAAATCTTTGAATTTTCGGGGGACGTGCTCCTCGGCAATACCGCGCAAGGCTCGCACATAACCCTCCCCGACGGCTCCGTCGTAACGCCCTTGCAGGATACAATGGAAGACATACTTTGCAATTTTATCGGTGCGATTGTCTTTGTCCTTCATTATCTTGCGCACATTCTCAGTAAAAAATCACTGCTGATCGGATATATGAAAGACGATTTCAGCCCTGAAATAAATACGGTTTCGTCAGAAAAGGAGTGAAACGTATGCCTATTTTACAGTACAAATGCGAAAAATGCGGAAAGAAATTCGAAGAACTTGTGCAGAAATTCGACGACCCTGTCTTCTGCCCTGTCTGCAAAGAGAAAGCCGTCCGCGACTGGAGCGGCGAAATGTTTTCCGCAACGGGAAAACCTTCCAAAAAATGCAGCGGCAACTGCAAAACCTGCGGCGGCTGCCATTGACCGCCGCAAACGGCGCACTGCTTCCACGGTGCGCCGTTTATTTTTTTGCCTGTTTACCGACATTTTCCACTCAGCCGCGCGTATACGCCCCTTTCACAGCAAGTGCCGCCTTTTTGTATCCGTTGCATCCTCACCTAAGTTTTCGCATGCGAAGATTCTAAATCTCAGTTTTCCGACAGTGCGAAAGAAGCATGATCTGATCCGCACGAGCTTTGAAGCGCACGGACTTTCAACCCCGAAGACTTTGAACCGCATGCGAAAAAAACGATTTCCCTTTACAAGACCGCCGATCCGTCCACGAACGAAGCGATCACGCCTGCCGCACCGGCGCTGCGGAAGCAATCCGCCAGCTCTTCGGGCACCGCGACCTTGCCGCTGTATTCTTTGTAATACCGCTTCAGCCCCGCAAAAAAGCGTTGATCTCCCACCGCGTCGCGCAGCGTATCAAACAAGAGCATTCCTTTATCGTAGGCGATGACGACGTATTCATATCCGCCGTAACTCCCCAGCTTTCTGTTCATGGTCGTGTCCGCTTCGCCGAATACCTGCGCCTGCACGCTGCACAGAGCATTGTATGCCGTATGCGCCGTTTCTTTTCGGGCGTCGGCATTCACCCCGTAATCCTCACGTTCCGCAAAGAACAGATACGAAGAATACTCCGCCAGTCCTTCGTCCATCCACGCGTTTTCCAGCTGGTTGTTTCCCACCGCCGCATACCACCATTGGTGCGCCGTTTCGTGCGCCGCCGTATAGTAGTAATCTTTCTCCGTCAGCGCGTCCGACAGCATCACAAGCCCCGGGTATTCCATCCCGCCGAAACAAAATCCCGTCTGCACAGCCGAATAGGTTTTGTACATATAATCACCGAACGTATCCGCATAATATGTTATACAATCCGCCAGCAGCTGAAGCGTTTTTTCCGCCTGCGCGTCCGCATAGCAATAATACATGATCTGCACGCCGTCCGCTATCGTCTGGTACACTTCAAATTCCGTACTGCACACGATCGCAAAATCCCGCGCGTTTTCCAAACGGTAAGAAGCCGTCTTTTTCCCTCCGCTTTCCTTCGCCTCCGCCGTCTGCCCCGACGCCGCCACCGTGTACTCCGACGGAACCGTAAGAGTTACGGTATAGTCCGCACATTCACTATAAAACGGATCGCCGTCCGCATAATATTCGCATTCATAAAATCCGCGGCCCTCATCGCATGCGCACAGGATCGGATAAAAATTCCCTAAGTTTACGGTATGCTCCGTTATTCCCGTCCGATGATCTACTTTCGCCAGCGTCAGCGTGTACCCGATTTCAAGACTCACGCTCTCCCCCGGAAAAAGCTCGTTTTCCAGCGTTACTTCCAATATATTCTCATCTTCCCCGCATACCTTCCAGCCCGCACACGGTCCCACGCTCTCGATTTCCATCACGCCGTAATCCTTTCCGTCATAATACGCCGATACATACGCCGCAGGAACGGGCGCATATTTTGCCCCTTCCCGATACGCGTTCCCGAATAAATTGAACTTCAATACCGTAAAAGAAGTCTCTTCATCGTTTCGAAAGGTAAATTCTGTCGTTCCCTTCAGAACATTTCCTTCCAGCTCCGCCGTAATGCGGTATTCATTTCTTTTTTCTCCCTTCGCACAAGCCGTAAAGAGCGGAATCGTTCCGAGCATAAGAGCGACAGTAATGAGCAACGCCATCCATTTTTTCATACTATTTCTCCTTTCCTTCTCTTATGCGTATGCAGGTTTAGCCAAAATTATGACCCTCTTTCCCCTAAAAATGCGCTTTTGACGGCGCCGAAAAAGAAGTCTGCCGCAAAGCGGCGCGGACGGACAAATAGCCTGTCCGGCCGCGCCGCTGTTTCTAAAAAAGCTAACGCTGTCCGCCATTTCAATTGGGTTATTCCAATATTTCAAATCGGTTATTTCAAACAGATATAGAAGCGCAAAGGCGGGGAAGCGCATATTTTGCGCTTCCCCGCCTTTTCATACAATGTAATAAAATGATTTGTTCAACGTTTTTGCCCGAAAACAGGTATATTGCAAGAGGCAAAAAATGCAAGGCATTCGTCCGGAGATCCTTTCGTAAAGCAATTTTGATCCATCATACACGCCTGCATCTTATTCAGATACACAAGAAAAAGACCGCGGTACGATACGACCTTCAAAAGATCGCGCACTGCGTATTCGAACGACGAAAGAACTCTCTCATCCCGTAACACGCGCACAAATATTTTATCTTTTGTTACAAGGACTTCCGAATCGGCGCCGAGCATGGGAGTATTTTTCAGAGAATTCCTGCGTACCAGTGCGGGAAACCCGAATACCGCCAACGGGACCGATACCGCCGCCAGCACGCACATGACTATACCGAAAATCATATCATTGTCCGAAAAGCCCAAAAGCCACGCAAGGCACAGAAAAATGATCGGAACGGCCACGGCAAATCCGATCGTAAATTTGCGCGAATATTGGTCCGCCAGCACCGCTGTTTCCCTCGCGCCGATATGACACCTCGCCGCATACAGCAGTTCTGTGCTTTCAGTGTTTTCAACCTTTTCAATGTTCCCAGCGTTCTCAGTGTTCTCAGCGTTTTCCGCGCCCTCTCCCGCAGAAGCCTCTCTTTCCTTCATGCGATCCCGCATAAGTTCGTTCAGCTCTTCCGTATTCTCCGTCTCAAAATTTTTCTCTTCCATGTCTTTCCCCATTTCTTAAAATATTCACCGCCTGCGTTTCAGGCAGGCGGTGTAAAAGACCTTTCGGATCAGTTGATTTTATACGTAGTGCCCGAAGGCGTGTCGATCAACGTAACGCCCAGAGCGGAGAGTTCGCCGCGGATCCTGTCCGCCTCTGCGTAATTTTTGGCTTTTTTCGCCGCCGCACGCTCGGCAATGCGCTTTTCGATCTCTTCCGCAGAGATCCCCTGCGCCTGCTTCTCCTGTTTTTCTTCCGCTTTGAGAAGATCGAGCGACAGCACTTTATCAAAATCGGCAAGAAGCGCGCGCTTTGTTGCGCCGTTCAAATCTTTTGCCTTCACGACATCGTACACGCAGGTAACGGCAAGCGACGTATTCAGATCTGCGTCCATCGCGTCGCAGAACGCCTTTTTGTATTCGGAAAATTTCGCTTCATCCACCGCGCCTTCATCGGGAATCGCCAGAATGCGTTGTTTGAGTTTACGGTAGGCGTTCGCGGCATTATCGAACGAATCGTGCGAAAATACCAAGGCGTTGCGGTAATGCGACTGCATGCAGAAAAATCTGTATTCCATCGGAGAATACCCGTCTTCCTGCAATTTTTTTAAAGTCAGGAAACCGCCCGAGGATTTGCTCATCTTGCCGCCCGCCGTATTCAGATGCAGGACATGGAACCAGTGCTTGCACCATTCGTGCCCGAGATACGCTTCGCTCTGCGCGATCTCGTTCGTATGGTGCGGGAATACGTTGTCGATGCCGCCGCAATGGATGTCCACATACTCGCCCAGATATTTCATTGCGATGCAAGAACATTCGATATGCCAGCCGGGATATCCTACGCCCCACGGACTGTCCCATTTGAGCGCCTGGTCTTCAAACTTCGATTTCGTGAACCACAGCACAAAATCGTTCTTGTTGCGCTTGTTTTCGTCTTCGTCCACGCCCTCGCGCACGCCCACTTCCAGATCTTCTTCCTTGAAATTAAAGAATTTATGGTACTGCTCGACTTTGGACGTATCAAAATAGACATTCCCGCCCGCTTTGTATGCATAACCCTTTTTCATCAGTTCTTCGATCACGCGGATAAAGTCGTCCACGCATCCCGTGGCAGGCTGTACGACATCCGGACGCTTGATGTTCAGCAATGCACAATCGGCAAAAAATGCGTCCGTATAAAATTTTGCAAGTTCGCGCACCGTCTTATGTTCGCGCTTCGCCCCCAAAAGCATCTTGTCTTCCCCGCTGTCCGCGTCGTCCGACAAATGCCCGATGTCCGTTATATTCATCACGCGCGTTACGTCATAACCCACATACCGCAGATATTTTTCCAGCACGTCTTCCATCAGATACGTGCGCAGATTCCCGATATGCGCAAAATTATAGACCGTAGGCCCGCAGGTGTACATCTTCACTTTTCCCGCTTCGTGCGGAACAAATTCTTCCACCGTTCTTGTCAAGGTATTATACAGTTTCATGGCCTTCTCCGATTCTTTACGTTTTTTTCATTATACCACGCTTTGCCCGATCACACAAGCAATGCGACGATCTTTTTACAGCGAAACCGCTTCCGCAATGGCACGGACGGTATCTTCCACCGTCTGGCCCTCGCAATCCACCGTTATTTCAGCGTATTTTTCATAGAGCGGCACCCGCTCCGCATACAGATCGGCGACCGTTTCGCCGGGACTGCGCATCACGACCCCGCGGCGAAATATATTTTTCAGCCGCTTTTCCAGCGTCTTTTCGCTCAGCTTTAAATACACAATCGTTCCGAGCTCTTTTAAATGCCGCATTGCTTTCTCTTCGTAAATGACCGATCCGCCCGTCGAGATCACGCAGTGCTCCGCCCAAAGTTCCGCATTGACGCGCTCTTCGATACGCAAAAATTCTTCTGTCCCTTTCTTTGCGATGATATCGCAAAGAAGCGCCTTTTCGCTGTTCTGGATGAGAAGATCGCAGTCGATGAAGCCGTACCCGATCGCCTTTGCCAAAAGCACGCCCGCCGTACTCTTTCCCGATGCCGGCATGCCGATCAAAACAATGTTTTTCATATCTTTCGCCCGACGCGCGCGGCGCCGCTCCTTCCAAGTATCGCGTTTATTCAAAGTATCCCGTTTATTATACGTTTTTTTTCGTAAAATGTCAATATTGTGCTGGTGTTTCCCGCCATTGTGTGGTAAACTGAATGACATGAAAGAAAATCGTTTCGGAAAAACGGAATACGATACGGCACGGAAGCTGCCCGACCTGCTTTTGCCCTGGTACGATGCCAACAAACGGATCCTGCCTTGGCGCGAAAACACAGACCCCTACAGAGTCTGGATCTCGGAGATCATGCTCCAGCAAACGCGCGTGGAAGCCGCCAAGGAACACTATGTTCGGTTTTTACGGGAGCTCCCGACCGTTCAAGATCTTGCCGACTGTCCCGAAGACCGTCTGCTTAAGCTTTGGGAAGGGCTCGGTTACTATTCCCGTGCGCGGAATCTGCAAAAAGCCGCCCGTCTGGTGGCGAAAAACGGATTCCCGTCCACCGCACAGGAATGGAGAAAACTGCCCGGCATCGGCGATTACACGGCAGGCGCAATCGCATCCATCGCTTTCGGACAGCCGGAACCCGCCGTGGACGGAAACGTCATACGCGTGCTTTCACGGCTTTTCGGCGACGGGCGTACGCAGGATATTCTCAAGCGGGAATTTGCACTTCTTTTGAAAGATACCTATCCCCGGACAAGATGCGGCGATTTTACGCAGAGCCTGATGGAATTGGGCGCAACGGTCTGTCTTCCCCTTTCTCCGCTGTGCCTTACTTGTCCGCTTTTAAACCTTTGCAAGACAAAAAGCGATAAACTGCCGCTGCGGAAAGAAAAGGCGCCGCGACGCATTTATGAGAAAACGTTACTGCTTTTTCACGACAAAAATTACATCGCCGTCTGCAAACGCAGGGAAGGAGTTTTAAAAGGAACATACGGTTTTTTCAGCGTCGAAAGCAAACTTTCTCTAAAGGAAACGGAGAAATTTCTGCACGAATGCGGATTTGAAGCTTTTCAGATCGGAAAAGCCGCAACGCATAAACACGTCTTTTCTCATCTGGAATGGCATATGACGGCATATCCCGTCTTTTGCGAAGGACTGACTTCAGATACAGCAAAAAACCTTTCAGATCCCGCCGCCCAGCACACGCCTTTTACCGACCTGGTCTTTGCCTCGAAACAGGATATCGAAAAAAATTATTCCCTGCCCTCCGCGTTCCGCTGGGCGCTGTCTTTGCTCGCCCATGAATGATGCGCATGATCTTTCACCATAAAAAAGAATTTCTTTATAAAGCTTCGCTTAACTTGCCTTTTCAACAAAACTGTTCTATACTGATTGTAAAGCTTTATTTTTCGATCACTTTCGGACATACACATGTCTTTTAAACATGCAGCAGCTGAAAATGCTGCCGAAATAAAATCTGACGGACGGTAATAATGACCCAACCGACGGGATACGCATTCTTGATTCAGACTGCACGTCGAAAACTTTATATTTAAGGGAGAATATTATGGAAAAAATCTGGTGCAAAGAACTGCTCGGCGAAAAGAACATCAGCCTGGCATTCGTATACAAAGCGGAAAGCAAAAAGGAACTGTTGCTGAAACTGGCGGCCTCCAACGAATACCAGGTTTTCTGCAACGGGAAATTTACGGCCTACGGCCCCATGCGCAGTGCCCATCGCTATTCGCATGTGCGCACTTACAAATTAACGCCCGACGAGAGCGGCTGTGTCTGCGCCGCCGTCATCGTCTGCGGCGCGCAGATCAACTCGTTTGACCGCGTCAACGAGCCGCCTTTTTTTGCGGCCGAACTCTTTTCTGACGAAAAAATCATAGCACGTTCTTCTGATTTTAAGGCTTATCGGCTTACCGACCGTCTGCAGAAAGTTCAGCGCTACAGTTTTCAGCGCACCTTTACGGAAAGCTACAAACTCACCGAAGACAGGGAAGCACTGCTCAAAGGCTGCGAATGCCCTTTTCCTGCGGTTTGCACGGAACAAACGGAGGGGAATACACTGTTATCTGACGGCGGTCTCTCCGAACCGGATTACCATTTCGTCGGCGGCGTTGCCATCGAATCAGGTTACGCCTTTACCGATCCCAAACGCAAAGTCATTCGCGACCGCTCGCTGACAGGTATCGGCTGCGCGCCCTCCTTTATGCGTTTTCCCCTGGAAGAGCTGGAAGAAATTCTTGTCGACGAAGCAGGCAAAATCGTTTGCCGCCCCGACGATCAGAAAACGGGCAGCAGACTGACCGACGGCAGATATATTGCGTATGATCTCGGGAAAAACACGTCCGGATTTTTCCGTTTTTCGGTTACCGTACATAGAAAAACGACGCTCTACCTTCTGTTCGACGAGATCGCAACTTTAAAAGACGGAGAAGGGCTTTTCATCGATATCACGCGCATGCAATGCTGCAATGCGGTCAAATACTGCCTGGAAAAAGGAAAATACGACCTGATCACTTTCGCCCCCTACACGGCAAGATTTGTGCGCGCCGTTGTACTTAGCGGCGAATCGGAAATCGAAAATTTCGGAATGACAACCTTTGAAAATCCGGACGATTCTTTCTCGTTTTCCTGCGACGATCCCGACCTGACAAAAGTCATCGAAGCCGCACGCGCCACATTCCGCCAGAACGCCGTAGACGTACTCACCGATTGCCCTTCCCGCGAGCGCGCGGGGTGGCTCTGCGACAGTTACTTTACTTCCCGCGCCGAAAAATTTCTGACGGGCGCCAACCGCGTGGAAAAAAACTTTTTGCAGGCGTATCTTTTGGCGCCCGATCTTTCCTATGCAAAAGGGATGCTGCCCATGTGTTATCCCTCCGATCATACGGACGGCGTTTACATACCCAACTGGGCCATGTGGTATATTGTGGAGCTGAAAGATTTTCTTGACCGCACGAACGATGGCGATTTTGTCGGACAATGCAAAGAAAAAGTCTATGGCGTCATACGCTTTCTCGACCGTTACCTCAACGAATACGGGCTTTTGGAAAATCTGGAAAACTGGATCTTCATCGAATGGAGCAAAGCCAATGAATTCGTGCACGGATTGAATTTCCCGAGCAATATGATGTATTCCCTCGCCCTTTCGTGCGCCGCGCGTCTGTACGATGACAAAAAATTGCTCGCCCGCGCCGATGAAATGATCCACACGATCCGTAAATTATCTTACAACGGCGAATTCTTCGTCGACCAGGCGATCCGCGATGATCAGAACAAACTTGTCCTGACAAACAACACGACAGAAACCTGTCAATATTACGCGTTCTGGACAGGCGTCGCCGACAAAAAACATTACCCTGACCTTTATAAAAAACTTCTTGTTCAATTTTCCAATCGCGATCCCCTGAAAGTTTACCCGAACGTCTATCCTTCCAACGCATTTATAGGAAGACTCCTCCGCATGGATTACTTTTTGCGCGAAAAAGAATACGAAACCGTCCTGCAGGAAGCAAAGACATACTACCTCCCGATGGCGGAACGCACCGGCACACTTTGGGAAAACCTGACAACCGTTGCAAGCTGCAATCACGGCTTTTCCGGGTATTTGGCTTATCTGCTGGTTCAGGCATACTCCGCCCTGCATTCCTGAAACAGACTGTCCCTTTTCCCCTTCTGCTTTACATTTTCGGACTGAATTGCCGCTATAATTTTTGCAGAAATCTTGTATTGTGTGCGGCAAACACACGGATATCTTATAAGCAGCCAAGGCGCAGTAATATTTTACCGCGCCTTGGCTGCTTTTATTATTCAAACCTTGAAAAAATTTCGCCGATCTTTCCGTCCAGAAAAAGAACACCCGTAAGTTTGCGCAAAGGTTCCCCCTTGTTGATCACGATGATGTTGTTTCCGCCAAAATAATCGATGAGCCCGGATGCAGGATACACATTCAGCGATGTTCCGCCGATCAGCAAAAGATCCGCGCGTTCCAGCTCTTTCACCGCCTCTTCCAGCACGGCACCGTCCAACGGCTCTTCATACAAAACCACATCCGGTTTGACGATCCCGCCGCAATCGCAACGTACAACGCCCGTACTTTTGAGTATCTTTTCCAGCGGATATGTTTTTCCGCACTGCATGCAGGTATTGCGCCAAACACTCCCGTGCAATTCCAAAACCTTTTTGCTGCCTGCTTTCTGGTGCAGTCCGTCGATATTCTGCGTAATGACCGCAGAAAGCTTTCCCTCTTTCTCCCACTGCGCCAATTTATAATGCGCGGCATTCGGCTTAGCATCCGGAAATAACATTTTATCCCTGTAAAATTCGTAAAATTCTTCCGTGTGCCTCACAAAAAACGAGTGCGAAAGGATCTGCTCCGGCGGATATTTATATTTTTGGTTGTACAATCCGTCCTGTGAACGGAAATCCGGTATTCCGCTCTCCGTACTCACGCCCGCCCCGCCGAAAAATACGATCCTCTTCGCCTTTCCGATCAGTTCGCTTGCCTGCAAAAATTCCGATTCCGTATACATGTCTTTCTCCTTTTTCCCCGTAAAATCAACTCTTTCAGGACGCGCATTCTGCCTGTCCCTTATTAGTCCAGCGATCTCTGTTCCGCAATTTGCGGACGAAAGTACTGCCGTCCTTTTCCGAAGTTGCAACCATTCGCTCACCGCACAATCTCACTGCAGCTGACCAAACTGTTGCTTGCAGAAGTTTACCATTACAATGATTCGGCCCCGATAGGATCGCGGGATTTTTCAAGTAAAAGCGCCATAAGTCAAGTACCACCGGCTGAGCCGGTGGCTTGATTAGGCGCTTCAAGCGCATGGTACCGGCGGCACTACTCGTGCTTGAAGTTCCTGACAATTGCAACAATTTTTTAGCGGCCACCTCTCGGTGGCTGTCTTTTTATTTGCTTCCTTTTACCGGCTCTCCCGTGAACGGGTCTCCTGTTTTACTTTTGTTGCGATTGTCAGTCGCCTCAATTGTATTACAGGAGTTTATTTTTGTCCATAGTTGTAAACTCTTTATCCACTCACTCAGTGAGTGGTTGTCTTTGACAGTCAAGTACCACCGGCTGAGCCGGTGGCTTGATTAGGCGCTTCAAGCGCATGGTACCGGCGGCACTACTCGTGCTTGAAGTTCCTGACAATTGCAACAATTTTTTAGCGGCCACCTCTCGGTGGCTGTCTTTTTATTTGCTTCCTTTTACCGGCTCTCCCGTGAACGGGTCTCCTGTTTTACTTTTGTTGCGATTGTCAGTCGCCTCAATTGTATTACAGGAGTTTATTTTTGTCCATAGTTGTAAACTCTTTATCCACTCACTCAGTGAGTGGTTGTCTTTGACAAGACAAAGCGCCGCATTGAATGCGGCGCTTTGCAAGCGACTTTCTTTTCTGATAAAATCCGCCGCCCGGATTACTCCTGTACTCCTTCGTTGAGTTTTTCCAAAAGCTCATCCAGGTCTTTGCCGTGAACGCTTACCGCTTCACCGATGGTCTCGCCGTGCGCCATCGCGCATCCGAGACAGTGCATTCCGTACCCCATAAGGATCTCCGCCGAATCAGGATTCAGCTTCAGGCAATCCATAATCAACGTATCCGCTGTAATTTTAGCCATAAAAATTTCTCCTTTTTCGCATAAGCCGCTCCCGCGGCTTAGCCAAATCTTTTTCCTTATTTATTATTATAGCATTCCCAATACAAAAATACAAATCATTTTTTTTCTTTTTTTCTAAAAATCCGAGCAGGATTTGTCTCTGCTGCAACGTTACCCACATTCTTACATTGTGGATTTGTGGATAACTTTTTCTTTCTTTTCATTATTTTACATTCATTGAAAGTTATTTTACCCTAAAAAAGGCATATTTGTGTAAAACTTTTCAGATATTTACACTATTTTTGATTCTGAAAAGAATATTTGCACAAAATCGAACACAAAAAAATTTGTCTGAAACAGAAGAATATCCATCTTTTACCATTACATTGTTAACAACTTTGTGGATAAGTGTGCACAACTATGAGTTATCCACACAAAAACACACAAAAATCCCGCTTTTACACTTGTCAAGCAAATAAGATCAAAAAAGTTATCCACATTTTATCCACATTTATCCACAAAATCGACTTAATATGTGCTTAAACTCCAAAATTCCCGAAAAGTTAAAAATTTTTATACACAAATTCAGAAACAAGTGTTCATAAACCCGTAAAAGGAAAAAGAAAGTCGGAAATTCTTTTCTCTATGGTTGAAAAATCATTGACAAACTTTAAAAAAGTAGTATAATATATAAGTACGTTAAAAGTTACAAAGCAAATGCGCCCTTAGCTCAATTGGATAGAGCGTTGGTCTACGGAACCAAAGGTTAGGGATTCGAGCTCCTTAGGGCGCGCCACAAAAAGAGCGAATGGATAAACCCATTCGCTCTTTTTG